>Ga0222716_10000049_pt1 | contig 84967 bp, 143 predicted proteins | sample C33_13DmetaG_FD_165044 | JGI IMG/M metagenome (GOLD analysis project Ga0222716, IMG submission 165044) | Estuarine water microbial communities from San Francisco Bay, California, United States - C33_13D | ecosystem: Environmental > Aquatic > Marine > Unclassified | place: USA: California... | reverse complement strand
TTCATTTCTAGGAAAAGGGTGCATTACTATAGCATTATCTGGAATATGCTTAATATGTTCTTTTCTCATAGAATAACTACCTTCGCTACCTCTTTCTTTTTGCACTCTAGTTAAATAATATATATCGCTAGTGGGCCATATGTTTTTATCAAAAGTATCTGCGTAATGCTTAGTACAACCGTCTAATGCTTTATCTAAACTATGTACTGTCCTACCATTTTCAATATCTCCCACAAAAGTAATAGTCAAGTCTGTTATTCGTCCAAATTTTTCCCAAATTGTGTATAAATCTAATAATGTTTGTGTAGGGTGTTCTCCATTCCCGTCTCCTGCGTTTATTATTGGAACAGTACTTACATTAGCTGCTTTTTGCGCATCTCCCGCATTTTTACTTCTTAAAGCAATAATATCACAATAATTACCCATAGTAATAATAGTATCTTCTAAATTTTCTCCTTTAGAAACACTACTATAATTTACATCGTTGATTGATATTACTTGTCCACCAATTCTCCACATAGCTGACGCAAAGGAAGATGATGTTCTAGTAGAAGGCTCATAAAATAAATTACATAATATTAAATTTTTTGTAGGACAATAGATTTTTTTAGACTTAAAGTCTGTTACTAATTTAAAAAAGTTTTTGTATTTAATAGCATCCCAATTATCAAGACTAATTAAGTGTTTCATAAGTATATTGCAATCCTTCCATGTTTAGAAAAAGAAAACTCTAACGGATACCAACACCTATCAATATTTACTAGCGTTGCAAAATAATTTTCTTTTAAATTTATTTTATCTGTGTTTATCTCAAAAGGGTAGCTAATTTCTTCGACCCATATTAAGTTATCTTTAACTCGTTTTATTTTTTTACACATAAGATTATATTTTTCTTTACTAGATAGATCAAATATTTGTGCCTCATTATCTATTCCCCACTTACTTTTAGAGTTTAGAAGTTCTCTCATATTTCTACAAGTATAGTTGAAAGTCACTTTGGTATATTTTTTATTTAGCATTTGTACTTGTCTAGAAAAATACTTTTCTTCTAAACTTTTATCATCTAAAACTTTCCATTGATTATCTGATTGGTTTATTTTTATTTCTATTTTATCCAAACTAAACTTTATATCAAAAGGTTTTTCTTTTAACCCATAAAAAGGAAATTCTATACCTCTAAATTTACTCATAATCTAACTATTAATAATCTTTTAGATCTCCCCAGGTAGGACCTATTTCAAAATCCATCCCAATAGGACAATCTGGAATAGAACAACCTCTGTCTTTTTGAATAAACTCTTTTACTTTGATAATATAATCATCAACTAGTTCTTCTTTTACTTCCGCCACAATAGAATCATGAACAACAGTAAAAGGAATAATTTGATTTCCAATATTCTCTTGTTTAATCCAATCAGTTAACTCAATCAACCCAAGTAGATTAATATCAGAGGCTACACTCTGAACTAGAAAATTAACTCCAGACCTGATAGCGTGTTTCGCTACTCCTTGATTGGTAGATTTAGCTTCTGGTAACCGTCTTTTTCTGCCAAAAAAACTATAAATATAAGCATTATTTTCAATAAAAGTATTGCTACTATCAATAAATCTTTTTAGTTCTCTAGCTTCTTTAAAATATTTGTTGATAAAGAGCCTTGCTTCTGCCGTTTGGACTTCCGCAGTTTCTGCAATTTTAGCAGGACCTGCTTGGTACATGATGCCAAAAGTAATTGCTTTAGCATGTTGTCTCTTATCAGGAAAAGAAGACTTTACTTGACTAACTTCGCAAGGTAAATTAAATATTTGTTTTGCCACATAAGAGTGAAAATCAAGTTTGTCAATAAACGCTTTTTGTAAAAACTTATCACCACTTAGTGCAGCTGCATAATAGACTTCTGCAGTACCTAAATCGCCTTGAACGATTGTGAAACCAGGTCTAGCCTTAAACATCTTTTTAATATCTTTATTATCCCGAGGAATATTTTGATAGTTTAGTACCCCAGAACTGGACAGTCTACCACTAGTAGTTCCTTGAATATTAAAACCACTTCTAAGTCTTTCATCTTTGTCAATACCTTTTAAGATATTAGCAATATATGTTCCTCGTAGTTTGTTCTTCTCACGCAAATCTAACACGGCTTCTGCTAGTGGATGCTTTAGTTCTTGTAAAACTTCTTTATCTACAGACCAAGCACCTGTAGCTGTTTTCTTGGTTGGTTTTAATTTTAGAATAGTAAAAAATAACTCTCTTAACTGAGCAGTACTATTTGGATTGAATGTTTTTTCATAAATTCTTTCAAACCTTTGAACTGCCTCATTAAGAAATATTTCATTCTGACATTCTTCGATATCAATAGCATAATTCTTGTCTAAGGACTCTAAAGCAGTTACATCAATAGGACCACCATTATTTTCCAACATCATTAGAGATTTAGTTGCTGGAATCAATATCTCATTATATAGTCTATTAAATCTTTTATTATTTTCTACAAGAGGTTTAAATTTTTCATATAACTGAAAAGTACCGTCAGCATCTTTACAAGCATAAGGACCTAGGATATCTACAGGTAACATACCATAGTTAAAATCTTCTAGCTTAATCTTGTTTTTTCTAGCAAAGGTTTTTTTATACTCATCTAATTCCCTCTCATAATCTCCGAGATCGGTAAATCTAAGAGCTAGAGGTTTTAGTCCGTGAGTACCTACTGCTTCTTCTAAAGAATAATGAAGTAACATTGTGTCATCAAAACTGGGAAATTCAAAACCATATTCATGGATCAAAAATCCCATATCGAACTTAGCATTATGAAATACACAATGACTATTTCTAAATATGTCATGAAGCTCACACTCATCCGTCTCTTCATCAAAAGTAGCTTCTACTACTTCGTTTAGTACGTAAATACCCTCGTTAACTTGAGTACTCAAAGCGATTCCAAGAACATGTCCTGTTCTAGGAGAAAGACTTGAAGTTTCAATATCAACTACGATAGTGTCCGCCTCTCTTAGCTTACATAAATAATCTTCGTACTCTTGCTGATTGTCAATAATTCTGTAATCTTTATCTACTGTTTTACCAAAATCTGCATCAGATAAAATTTCTGGAATCTTATTAAAAGCCTTGATAATCTCATCTTCATATTGTGGCTTGAATACTATTAAGTTTGGGTGCATAATAGGTAAATATTTCTTTTCAATATGAACACCATTATACTTAGTAATACCTGTCATTCCTGCCGTATATTTTAAAGATTCGGCTCCTATAGGGCATACTAATTTATAGTCATCTAAAATGCTGATATCCATATCAATATCTTTTTTAAGAATCTTTTCTTTGTTATCTGAACATAAAAAATGTATATCATAATCATCTACTGACTCTGGAATATACTTTTTAATTACTGATTCAGGCGATTTTTCCGCTTTTGAAGCGAATACAAAACAAGTTTGTGTCATTGTATCTCCTTTAATAAAAATTTAATTTCTGTTTGTGATAAATCCCCAGGATCTTTTCCATAAGGCAAGTCAATAATTTTAGATTGAATATCTACTTTTTCAACTAGTCCTTGTATTCTTTTAGCGGCTCTGCGTCCTGCGTCATCTCCATCCATAAGAATACTTACCTTAATTACTCCTAGTTTTTCTAATAAATCTACTTTTTTAGTGTTGAAATTAGCTGTTCCAAAAATACAAACAGCATTTTCATACCCTAAATTCCACATGTTAATTACATCAAATAACCCTTCTACTAAGATAAGATGTTTTTTATCTTTTATTTTATCTATAGGAAATAAAACATCTGTTATTTGTGCGCTAGTAGGTTGACGATAATATTTAGGTTTATCGTTATTAAACCTATTTCTTCCTTCTATGAATCTTAGTTTACCAAATTGTGTTACCGGTATGCAAATATAATCTTCAAAACCGTACTCAGAAGTATAAAATGCTTCAAAAAACTTTAAAGTTTCTGGCGATATATTTCTAAAAGATTCGTATGCTGCCCTGTAGTTTTTAGGCATAACAAAGCTACCGTACTCAATTTTTTGATTGAGTTTTTCTCTTAACTTTCTAATTTTATATGGTTGTTTACTTTCTAAAGGTAATTTTGTTACTATACCAATTGAGGATAAAAACTTAGATGATCCCCCCGAAAAGTCACACGCCCAACAATGAAATATGTTACTATCCAAATTGTATTGCAAACTAGGATTAGTATCATCATGTAGTCCACTAGTACAAGCTATTAATAATTCTGATGGGTTATTAGTTTTTTTATAGTAAACCCCTTTTTGATCTAATATTTCTGTTAATTCCATTATAAATCTTTACCTGTTTCTTTGTCCCCAAACATCGCTGCGGGATGAGGTCTTTCGTTACTCAATTCGCTTTGGTTAGGATCAATTTTTACACACTCCCAATCCATATAAACATCAAAACTCATGTGTTTACCATTTCTCATCTTGGTTGTATGAATTGTAATCTTATTAGATTGTTCTCTATCTTCTCCTTGCTCTGCAGGAAAGAAGTTAAAACTTCTATCTGCTGAATCAAGAATACCTTTTGCAAAACGTGCTTCTCCTGTTGCATCAATTTGATAAGGACTTAAAACTGTTAAGTCATATTTTCTACTAACCCCTTTAAGAGCTTCTGCTAATACGATTTGAGTTTTCCAATCTTTGGAATCTTCATGTTTAATGATATTAATATAATCCACAATAGCCATATTAAATTTAGGATATTTATTTTCAAACATATTACAATAATGATCAATTCTATTTAAAGTCAAAGATTCATCATCAATAATAAACAACCTGTTTTCTTTTAAAGCAGGTTTTTCTATTTTTAAATAATGTTCAAACTTTTGAAAATCTTTGTCTTTCATTAAAGATTTATATTGATCATTTAATTCTGTATTTGGTTTATAAAAAGTATCTACCTTAGATTTTGCAATAGATAGTTTTTCTGATTCAGTAAGTTGGTTTCTAAATATATGTAAAAAAGGTACACCGCTGGTCATACTTACAATCCTATCATACACTTCTTTATATCTCATCTCAATCGTAAAGAAAGCAACAGTATTGCCTTGTAAAAACCTATTAACAGCCATATTTACACTTATAATTGATTTTCCACTACCTCTTCTACCTCCAAGCATTACTAGTTCTTGAGAAGCAAAACCTCCATTAACTGCATCATACTCTGCGCTTAGTCCAGATGGGTATATCTTAAAATCTGAGTCATCAGGAAATAACTCTAATTCTGCTACATCATATAGTTCATCAGATACAGGAATAGCTTTATTTAAATTTAATAAATGTCCTTGAAATTTATCTACTATTTCTACTTTTTCTAAATCATCTAAATCATCAATAAACTTGTCTAAAAATCCAATTGTTTCTTCTCGGATATAAAAATCCTGTAATTGAGATACTAAAAATTCATCAGCAATGTTCTTATTAATGTTTTCTTCATCGTATATTTCTGTCTCTACGTATTCTTGTGTCGAAATATCTTTCTTTAAGACTAAAAATTCCTCCAAAGAAGGAATTCTCATGTTAGCTTTGTAGAAATTTTGTACTTTATTATATACAATAGAATTAGCACCTCCAAAATATGCAGGTACTAATTTTGAATATAAATCGTGATTTTGTGTTTCTAATAATCTTCTAATAGTTACTTTTTGTAAATCTAAACTCATATTGTACTTCTTACTGGATAAAGGTTATGACGAAGTTCTGTTCTAAAATGTCCATAATCTCCTTCGACATACACGCTATAGTACTCTCTTCCTGTTTCTTCAATTATTGTTTCTACCTTGTTAATTGCGGTTTTAATAGCCATCTCTTTCCACTGTTCTCCATCATCGTACTCCCAATAAATATTCCAATGAACGTCTTCTTTTCCTTCGAAATGTTCCCCATATTTTTTACGAGCGGTCTCTAGTCCGTGGAGTTCTACATATTTTCTTCTACGAGGTTGAGTATAGTAGTCAATCCAATCTTCATCATACACTTTTTTGACGACAGCAAAGCTATTTATACCGGGCACAAACACTCGCTCACCTTTTGCAAACTTTACTTCTAAATCTTGTACAACATGATCTACTTTTGCTTGCCCAGTCTTTTTTCTCGCACGAAGTGGAATACCTTTTTCAATAAGTACTGTTTTAATTCTTTGAGGAGTTAGATACAGTTGTTTTGCGATAGCACTCTGGCTTTCCCCATCTTGGTAAGACTTAACTATGCCTTCTTTTTCCCCATCAGTTAGGACTTTGGCTCTAGCTTTTTTCTTTAGCTCTGCTTGTCTAACTTCTTTGTCTTTGAAATCTTGAATAATAGTGTCAAGACGTTTTGTATTATAAGCAATACCTAGATGTTGACAAATAGCCTTTTTAGTCTTGTTGGCTTTTTGCATCCAAATAGCTTGTCTAATTTTTGTTTCAGAAATGTCTGTTGTTGTTTTTGCCATTTTATCCTCTTATTTTTATTATTATAGCACAGAGAACAATACCTGTCAAATTAAATATTGTTTACTCTTCACCAATGGCGTATCGCGTTTGCTATAATAGCAATGCAAGTGACTACGTGAAGTATAACCCAAAAAGTTCTAAGAAGTAAGGCTTGTCTCACATTTTTTTGTTTTATAGGCAAGAATTTAGGATCATCGTCATCAGTGATTCCGATAGGCATACCTACAACTCTTGCCCACATTTTTAAGAACTGTCTTTGACCGCTCATAGGCTTTTGCAAATTAGTTCTTCACCCGCCATTTCTTCTTCTTGTTTGATAAATTTATAGAATCGTGCAATAGCATATTCTTTGTTTTTTGCTTCTATATCAAAATCAGCATATTCTAGCATAGGCACTGCTAAAGACATTAATTCTTCGTCATAGTACACATCAGAATGCGCATTTGCTTTCATCCAATATTCTTCTCTATCTAACGGAAAAGATTGGGATTTGTGAAATAATGGGCGACGACCTTTCCAAGTTTTTACCGCTTCTTTGAAATAATCATCGTTTACAGTAATATGTCTAACTTCGTCCCTAATTTTTCTGTTGACGAGTTTGCCCTCGGAGTTTTTAACTTTTTCTGTTTCTCGCATCCTGTGACACGCGTAGTGATGAATGTCGAGTGTGCATTTGATTGGAATTCTTTGTGCAAGTTCGAGCGTGTGTTCAATGTCGTATCCGTTGGGCTTATCTTCGTTCTCAACCGATAAAGCTTTTTGAGCGTAATCTGATAAGTATTGAAAATTTGATGCAAATCGTTTGATACCATCAATGTGTTTTCCTCCATATAGTCCTTGCAAATGAATATTAACAGAAAAATCTTCTGCGGGAATTCCCATACCTTTACCTATTAAGCAATGATACTCAATATCATCAATTGATTTTTTGACTACTTCTTTGTCTCTGCTACCTAGTACCGTATATTGTCCTGGGTGCATAGAAAGTCTAATTTCATTTTCTAAGGCAACCTTACCGGCAATCTTTAGTTTTTCTATCAATAACCCAATAAAGCCATCATAGAACTCTTGCGCTTCTGGTAATGTATATACAGGAAACATTCCTGAAGTCATACGATAGCACCTAAAGTTTTTTGGTTGTGTTGCTAGATATTCCATTATCCATCGCAGCTTATCTACATTTCGAGTAGCAGCTGTTCTAGCTTTAGAATTGTCTTTTAAGAAATATGTTTTTGTTGTTGCATTGGCGTTAAATTTAGTCGCCAAGTCTTTGTCGTGAAACTGACAACATAAACCTAGCCGCCAGTTTTTATTTGTTTTGTTAAAATATTGTTCCATATTTACTCCATAAAAAAAGTCTTAGGTTGTATTGTAACAAACCTAAGACTTTTTGTAAATAATTAATTGAAAATATTTAGTGGGTTATTAGGTGATCGTCCGTAAAATACATATCGTTTACGGCATCTCGGACCAACCCGTGGTGCGTATATATCAGTGTAAATGTTTCATGAAATAATGGATCACTTCTAAATAGTTTCTCTAATTTAAAACTTGATCTATAACACAACTGTAGGTTCCCATACTCTTCAGAGTTGGGAATAACTGTAGGAAAAAACCTTTCAATCAAATGGTGAATGTATAAAGTTTTTTCTTTTTCTTCCAGCCCTAAAATATTATCAAGGACTGAATCTTCTAATTCGTATAGATTTAGCTCTTCATCCATAAACATAAGAAGTTACAGAGTAGAAACTCTGTAACTTCACGCTGTCTAATATAGTAAAACTATATTAGTCTTCAACACCCTTTGGTGTGTAGTCAGCACAAGCTAGACCACGACGGGTAAGAACTGTTTTAACACCTCGAACTGTCTTACCGAAAGCTTCTGCAAGCTGTTCGACGGACTGGTCGAGCATACCTTCAACACCTTCGTAAGGATCAGACTTAGTAGCCTTCTTCTCACGTTGTTCGGCCTTAAGACCCATACTAAGAAGCTTACCACGAACTGAATTAACAGTCTTACCAACAGCTTCAGCAATGTCCTCAAGGAACGCTCCGTCTTCAACCATAGTAGAGATTTGACCCTCTTCTTCAGCTGTGTAGCTCTTTGGTGTAATCTTCTTTTCAGCAGGCTTAATGTGCGAAGTCATCTCTAGCGAGAGAGCCTTACCATTAATCTGGCGTGAAGTAAATTGACCATCAGCAAAAGTTGCTGCGATCTCATCAGCAGTGTGTACACCACTGTTGTCCTCTAGGAACTTGGCAAGAGCCTCTGTCTCATCTGCTGAGAACACAGGAGCTGCACCTGGCTTCTTAGGAACGTCATAGCCTAGCTTACGTAGCTTAGCCGTTACTGAACGACGTGGAAACTCGAACTCATCGACTAGCGACTCAATAATGTCTTCTGTGACACCACTAGCAGCTACATCGTTCATACGTGCAACCATATCATCTGTATATTCAAACTTACTCATTTTATTTTTTCCCCTTCATTTAAAGTTTAATTGTTACAAGAGATTTTCATCTCTCTGTAAGTTATGATTCATTATACGAGAAAAACCTTGATAAAGCAAGATAAAAGTTAATGTATTTTGTAGCAAAGGTCATTTATTTAGTTAACTTTTTTGACGACAGCATCTAAAAGGTTTTTTAGGTTTTCTTTTTTGTTAAGATTTACGCCTTCGATTTCTATTTCTAGAATATTTTCTAACTCAATTAACATCATCTTAACTGTCTTATTAGGTTCTTGTTCTTTATCACTAGGTTTTTCATATATTTTTAATTGAACTAACTTACTGATAACACTTCTATAACCCTTATTAAATATAGTAGCTAATTCATGTACATCTTTTAAATCATCTTCTGTATATAAAAATATTAATTGTTTTTCGTCTTGATCTGACCATGCCTTAATACTCATCTATGTTCTCCTCAAAATCAAAACATAACTGTTCTGAATTGTATCTATAATATTGCGCTATGTTTTCGCTTGCAATTGATAAAAGTTCAATTACTGAATCCACTTCATTTCCTAACAGTGCGTATCCTTTTGTGGTAGGATACCAAAATCCTGTATCTCCGTCCATCTTATATTCCCTAATATGAACATACATAACTCCTCTAAACTCGTTAACAGTAATATTAACTTTGTTTCCGTTTTTTATATACGCTGCCCCTATTTCTTCATTCATATTGTGATAATTTCTTTTCTTTCAGCAAAATGTCTTAACCAATCGTTTGGTTTTGCAATTATATTTAAACTGTATCTATTTTCATTAGAATTATTAGCTGCTCCATGATAAACCGTGTCAGGGTTAAATATAACAGATTGGCCTTTTTCTAAATATACTGTGTTAATTATATTACTTTTTTTATCTTTAAAAAAATATTTAAAATCTTTATTACTATTAAGTGCCATCCAAATTCTAATCAAGTAATCTTCTTTGTTACTATTCGTATTATTATAGTCTATATGTAAAGAAGTTTTATGTTCTGGCTCTTGTTTAAATATCCTAATTCTAGTTGTTTCTAACTCAAATATATCTACTAAACTTTTTAATGTTTTATGTTCATATAGTTTAGTAAAAGAATAGTCTTCTGGCTTTTCAACGGGTTTTGACCTGAGTAAGTCGTTAACAATTCCAGATTCACTTTTTAAAGCAACGCCTGTTATAGCGTTTTTTAAATCATAATCATCACATTTAAAATAAGATAACTTATTTAAAACAGAAGACCATTCTCCTTTTATTATTGTATTTGCAACAATAAAATTATTCGTCATCGTCTTCTACCACAGGGGTAGGAGCCATAACTTTAGTGGGGATAGTGGGGATAGTAGGATTCATAACTGCTGTTAGTAATTCTTCAAATTTTTCATCATCCCATCCACCAACTTTTTTAAAATCTTCGGGGGATTTTCCCTCATCTAACCAATTTTTTAGTGCTTCAACTTGCTCATCCATTTTTAATCTCCTTTAAAATAGATTGTATTGTATTTCCCTCTACTGGTTTGTTAATATAATCTTTTCCAAATGCCCACAAATTAGGGTTTTTGTTTTCGACATTCTCTAACCAGTCTATATATAATTCTTTTACTTCGCTTAATCTTCTTGTGTAATGCGTATTAACCGTATGAAATACATTACTCCACCAAATTACAGACGTATCTTTATTTTCCACTTTATCAATAACTTTACTAAAATCTTTTACAATATCACAATGTATGTATTTATGTTCTAGGTTTTTATATCTTTGCCAGTGTTCTTCAATAGCAGAAGCCCCGCCCCATCTTTCACACTCTATTTCCCATAGTTTTTCATAATCATCTTTACCATAAGGGTTGTGGGTAGTTTCATTAATAGTATATTTTTTCTTTATATTATATAAAAATTGAGGATAATCTTTTCCATCCCACATTTGTATAATCATCGCTTTAAAAGCTAAAGCTTGTTTACTATAGTCATAAAATACTACTTTTGTATCTTCAGTAAACCCATACGTATGTAAAAAATAATTAGGTTTAAAACTTGCTGCTACGCTATATAAAACTTTTATTGGTTCATTAATTAAATTTTTATTTCTATCTATATCCGTATAGTTCTCAGTATTCCAAAAAAATACACAATCAGGAGCGTGGGCCAATATCTGATTTATCCAACTTAATTGTTCTTGTAACTCTGTTAAGCTTTTGTTTGGGTAAGCATAGCTTTTTGATTCTCTGATTTTGGGATGAAAATTATATACAGTCAAACCATTCTCTAAACTTTTACTAATAAAATTCCAACCATCTACAATCGGAGTACAAACTTGAGTTTCTTCAGTAGCAAATAGTCCCAAAGGGGTGTAATCATCATGAATATCTTTTATATGTCTTCTAGCTGTAGCTACTTGTACGTTTTCTTCAAACTTACTTCCATAGTTTGGTTTGTTTAGTTTTTCATAATATTTTAAATTTACTAACAAACATTGTTTATGAAGTCCGTAATAACCTTTACCTTCAGATTGCATATTTATTGTTTCTTTATCAATTATATGTCCTGTAATAAAAAAATCTTTTTGTTCTACCCATTTTTCTATAAGTTGAAAAAAACTAATTTCCTTTATAAAATGTCCTACACATTGAATAACACAATATTCTTTTTCTTCTTGTAATGCTTTATCTAAAATTTCGTTGACAGTTTTACCATATAATATTTTACCAAAATATTTAAACCGAGTAAAGAACTCTGTTAATTCTTTAAACTGATCCCCGTAATCTTTATTAAATATGGTGCTTCTATCATCTAAAATACCGACAATATAATTTTTTTTAATTCCCATTGGCCGCATAACTTTTCTCTACTAACTCTTTATATTCTGGTGTGGGCTTTCCGTGAACAATAATATGAATCCTATCTTCATTTGATTTGTTGATATAAGCATGTTTATTACTAACGTCTAATAACATAACAGTTCCCGGTTTCATTGGTACTACTCCAGGTTTTTCCATTTTAAAGATACAACCTTTTGGGTGATTTAAAGCTATATTAACAGGACTTAACGATGAAGTTTCTGTGTCGACATGCGGACTAATAAATCCCCCTGGTTCAAGTAGCATAAATCGTACTCTATAGTAGTTTGATATTGGATATCTGTTTTTAAAGAAATTAGTTGTAGTAGGACAAAGTTCAGCAATTTCTGTCCAATCATACGGAACATCTTCATTTGATTTGTACCCATATTGGGTAAAATGATTTGTTTTTTCTGCTGATAATCCATGTATACATAAACTTTTCCATCCTTTATGTCTATATCCTCCTTGAAAATCTTGATCTCTGTGCGGAACAAATAAATGTTTTATTGCTACTGCTTCTTGTAGCATTTCTTGGCGAGGAATTGGTATTTCTAAAGGTAGCCAAGGTATCCCACTTTCTTTAACTATTTGTTTATAATTCAAAGTCATACATAAAACTTGAGCCACAACCGCAACCCATTTTTGCTCCTGGATTATTAACTACCATTTGTCCACTAAATGCTTCCTTTTGCCACTCAATTTCGGCTCCTCGTAGGTATTTAATACTTTCAGAATCTACCACTGCTTTGGGGTTTTCATTAAAAATAATATCATCCTCATTTAGTTCATCTTCTAAACTAAAATTATATTGAAAACCACTACAACCGCCTCCAACTACTGCAACTCTAAAAAAATCTTCTGCTTTTTCTAAAATAGTAGAAATATAAATTTGAGCGTTTTTAGTTAGTTGTGGTAAATCAGTAGCGTATGTTTCATCAATTATCGGCGCATTGCCATGAAAATCTCTTAATATTTTTTCATCAAGAGATTTAGGCCTATTTTGTTCTATTAATTCCCAAATATCAAAGTCTTTCTGGTTTTCTTCCATTACTAGATACCTCCTCAAATATATTGATATAAGCTTCTGTAATATTTTCCCAAGTATTTTGATTATCATAATCATTTACTTTTTGTTGTAAGGTTTTTTTATCGTGATGGTTGTATAAAACTTGTAACCCCTCTTTTAGCCCGTCTATTCTTGGTTCTAACACCCATCCATGAGTATTCATTAACGTTAGACTATCTCCTGGTTTTCCTGCAAATATTTCTGGACTCATAAGATCAACTACTTTTTGGTCACTATTAATTTTCATAGAAGCGTTATCAGGAATAAATTCATCTGTAGGACCTCCACGAGTTACAACAGGAATTGCTCCACAAGCCATTGCTTCCTGAATATGCATTCCAAAACCCTCTCCTCTGTATGGATGCACTATACAATATGCGTTTTTATATATATTTGCCATATCAGAGTCAGATAAAGAATCATCATTATAGGTAATTTTACCACAATCTTCATAATATTGCAATCTCATTATTTGATGAAAAATCGAGTTTTCCCCATAAACATCTGGGTTATCTTTTATGAAAAGATGTACGTTATCAGCTTTTGTAAAAGCATCTTTCCAAGCATTAAGTAATATATCAGCTCCTTTTCTGAATTGACCACAACCTACATATACGAAATTAAAAACAGAAGAATCAAGAAACTTACTTTCTTCTTTTTCTTTATTAAAAATTTCTGGATTATAACCATTTGGAACTACTGTTAATTTTCTAGGGTTAACTCCTCCTTTTGCGTATACATCAGCTGTCCAAGCACTGGGAGTAATAATCGCGTCTGCGAAAGTTTCCCACTTATATTGCCACTCAAAAGGAACTCTACACCATTCCCAAGGTTGGACGTAAACTACTTTAGTTTTATCAGAAGCAGGCCAATTCCAGATAGGAGGGTAAGAATGTCTTAATTGCACATCAGGGTCTTCTTTATCTGCTTCTTCGTGTTTTTTTATAATTTTTACTACTTCTTTGTCCAAATTATACTTTGGGTCAAAAGAGTCAAGAGGTGTAATAAATACATCTATTTCTTTTTTATCCATTTCCAATAGCAAATTTCTATTGATTATAGATAAAGATTGATTATCGTAAAATTTTCCAATTATTTCTAGTTTCATAATTCCCTCAATATGCCAACTGCAATTGGCTTTCTGCAATGTGCCTAAGTGAGTTTGTGTCTACACACACTAATTTAGGCCACTGATTATTTCCAAAACCTGATGTTTTAAAGTTTTTTAGTTGATCCCAGTTTTTTAAGTCTGTGTGTTTCCAATTTTGAAAGAATGGGTCTTCTTTTGCAATATCACTGTGACCAATGTTATTAATTTTTTGTTTTAGATTTTTTTCTGTTCGACAAAGACTCCAGTGTAAAACTACAAGCGGAGTTAACAATTGTTTATTATTGTTAGTCCATCTTGCGTATCTAAATGTGTTTTTCTTATGAGTTACAAACCCTTGTGGGGTTTCTCTGTGAAAAGAATTATCTTCGTTAGCGATAATCAAAGTTTTATCTTCTAGCTCTTTCCACGGGGTTAACCATGTAAACATCCAATCAACTTTATCGTAATAAGTTTCCATTAAAGGGACGTAACGGTTAAAAAAATCTTTAGCATTAACTAATTCTTCATCCGCGTCAATACTAAAAATCCAATCGTGAGTACATTTATCTTTAAGAAAATTACGTTCATAATTATCGTTTTCGATTGCTACTTTAGAGGGATGAAAATTTTCTTCAACAACTTCAATTTTATTTTTTACATCTAAAGTTTTTAAATCTTTCCAAAGTTTATTTTCATTAAATTTAAAAGAATTATTACTCCAACTAATTCTATCTTTATCTAGCCCTAGAACAATCTCATCTACATGGTTATAGTATTTAGAAATACTATCTGGTAAATACTCTGCATCATAACTAATTAAAGATATTACTGACTTTTTAATCATGCTTTTACTTTCTGGGGTACTATCTTATTCTCAACATAGTATAAACCTACTGCAGACCTACCATCTAATCCCATATCTGTATCAGGAATAAGTTGTTCTGCAATAATAGTAAAACCATTAGATTTTAAAGCATTTTCAATTTTTCCTTGAACACCTACGTCTTGTAGTTTGGTAAATGCTAGGACACAATATTTGTCTAAAACTTCTTTATATTTTACAATAAAGTTTTCAATATCTTTATCTTTTTTATCTGCATCATGAAATACTACGTCAATTTTTTTATCAATTTCTTTTAAATCTACATTATGTAAGTCGGACTCAATTACTTTAATAGAGTTTTCCCCATTCCAAGATTTTTTATAGGTATTAATAGTGTTTTCAAGAGCGGTTTTTACGTTTGGATGTCCATCTTCCATATACCTATTAGGTGAAGTAGCATCATATTTAAAATGTTCTACTGCATAAGCATTAACATCATTTTTCCATAAAGCCGCAATTAGTGTTGCCCCTCTATAGGCGCCTAATTCTAGATAGTTAACTTTATATCCTAAATCACACAAGGTGTTAACTAAATGTTTCATAGGCACTCCTGCCAAAGAATACATTTCTTCTTGTCTTTCTCCTAGTTGTGACCTACCTCTTGTTACTTGACTAAACACTTTTTGAAAGTGTTCAACCATTTTATCTTTTTGTAAAGTTCTCATACTTTAACTCCTTTAAATAGTTTATCTAAACTTAAAATTACTTTTTTTGGGTTTTTATTTATATCCACATTTTGTAGACTAGCGTAGCGTTTAATAGGTAACCCATAACACATAACATTAACTATTTCTTTTTTTGATTCCCACCACCAGTTATAATATTTTGGATTCCAATTATTAAATTTAATATCCGGTTCTCTAGGACTATCTATTTGATAAATGTGATCAAACCAAATTCCCCCTACTAAGCCATCTACACACCCAAATATTGTTTGTGCTACTGTATGTCCTTCAATTTCTTGTGCTAAAACAGGATAATTAAAATGTTTTAAACATATGCTTGCTATTATACTAGAAGCTAAGTTACATCTAGGCATTAATGACCAATAATCTTCATATTTATATCTAGGGTTTAACTCGTTAAAACTATCAAAACAATTTTCTAGCTCTGCTACGCAATTAAATAATGTTTCTTTATTGTCCATTTTTTCTAAGATATTTTTCTAAAAAGATTGCAGGAGCAAATACAACAAACAAGGGCACAAAAAGTGCTATTACTATTATCAAACCTACCCCAGCTATAACACATAACGCACAGATAAATAGCAATGTATATACAGTCATAGACCAATTTGTTTGTTTGTTACTAAATCTGTGTTTGTTTTTATTTACAAATTCTGTAATCTTATCCTCCGAAACATACCATCTTTTTTCTTCTGTATCTTCTTCCATTTTAATTAACTTTCTTATTTAAAGTTTCCCAATACTCTGTGTCTTGCCACGTTTCTTTTACTCTGTGCAAATTTCTGACTTCAGCTTCTCTGTTTTGAGGACTAGCTACTCTTTTATTATCAGCACTTTGTAGATGCATAATTCTAGTTGGGACTTGATAAATTTTCCAACCTTTTTCTCTAGCGTGCATACAATAGTTTACGTCTCTATTATAAGTCCACTCAAAAGAACGATCAAAATCTCCCACTTGATTGAGCACTTCTCTACGAATATAAACTCCACCAAAAGTAGTCCAAGCTACTTCTCTTACGTGATCATACTGTCCTGTGTCTTCTTCGGGTTCTTTAAAAAAAGTTCCAGAAGCTATGTCTAGACCGCTGCCAAAATGAGTAGGATTACCTTCTTCGTCAAATTTTCCTCCTGCAGACTCAATCCAGTAGTTTTCTGCATTATTTTTTGCAGGATATAACAATTTTGCCCCTATCATTCCGGCTTCAGGGTATTGTTCTGCATATTCACAAAGTTCTTTAAACCAAAGAGTTGGAGTATCGTCTTCGTGGTGATTCATATCTGCGTGAAAGATAATAATATCTCCTTCGCACTGTTTCCACATTTTTTCAAACATTAAATCTGAGCCGATTCTTGAGTCGTCTCTTTCAAACATAAAAGGTAATTCCCAATATGCTTGTTTAACTCTGTCAATTTCGTTTTCAAAAACATAAGGGCAAATAACTGTAGCCATTAAATTAACCTTTCTACCCAAGTTTTAGGGGTATCTTCTGTGATAAATTCTAGGTCAATAGAATAATCAAACTCCTCAATACCTCTTCTATCAATCCACATACACATTTCCCTAATAGTTTGTTCCAAAGGTACTGCTGCGTTATAGTTAAAATCTTTTCTTATTTTCTCACTAGAACACCATGCATTTTTAACTTCTGCGGGTCGGTCAGGAAAATGTTTAAATTGAGGATATTTTTCACATACTTGACCGATTTTAAACGCTATTTCTTTAACTTCAATCTCATTATCATCAGGGCCAATGTTATAAACCTCTCCACACAAATCACGATCTGTATTTACAATTTTTTCAACAGCATCTACACAATCCATAATATTACTAAAACTTCTTTTTTGGGTTCCATCTCCATAAATTACAATTGGTTTGCCTTGTTTCATACGATTAATCATAATTGCGACTACATTTCTATATGGGTCCATATATCTTTGTCCTATTCCAATTACATTATGAGGAACTACGGTCATATAACGTAACCCATGAAGTTTATTTAAGAAAGCTAATTGTTCTTCTGCTTGCACTTTCGCAAAACCATAAGGGTCTACAGGAGCTGTAGGCATATCCTCTGTAAAAGGAGCTTTTTGATCTCCATATCTAGCCATAGAACTAAAGTTGATAAACATGTCTATACCATTTGCTATAGCAGCGCTAGCCACACTTACAGTTCCTCCTACTATATTTTGAGTTACAATAGCGGGACTAAAAACAGACAGTCCTTCGTAAGGAAGAGCCGCTGTATGTAAAACCATGTCACACCCTTCCATAGCTTTAGTTACTGACTTCGTATCCAACATATCAATTTCGTGAAAAGTACAAGTAGGAATGTTATCTTTAAGCCCCCCTACAAAATTATCACAACCAATAATTTCATGATCTTTAGTGAGTCTTCGTGCAATATTACTACCTAGTAACCCTGCAACTCCTGTTACAAATATTTTCATATTTTTATTTCCTTCCAAATTTCTGCCCAATCTATTAATGGAGTCATGTGCCCTTCTTTTAGGTGCGTGGCAACTCCGGGTAGTGGACAAATACTTGGGGTTTGCCTAAATATGTTATTAAAAATTTCGTAATTGTTTGTTTTAGCGTTTTCTTTTAATAAATTAATAAAATTTTTCCAAATCATAGAATTACCAAAAACACTCCAACCAGAAGCGCTTATAGATCTCCAATGTCTATCGTTTCCTACGTAAACAAAAGACTCTTGTATATTATCTAAATATTTTTGTGGATTGTCGTCTGGAGAGCCAAAACCGTGCCAATGTTGTAAACATTCTCTAATAGTAGGGAGAGCATCATAAACAAATAAATAATCATCTTCTACTATAAAATGACTTTTATCATTAATATTTTCTTCTAAAGTATCTAAAGCAGTTAGTAAAAACTGGTAAGGTTCTTTAGTATTGGAAACCTGTACCTGTGTAACTAATCCTTTAGAAGTATTATACATCCAATTTAATAATTTATCTGGTATTTCTGAACTAATAATAAATATTCTATCTTCTTCAGAAATACTTTGTTGCAAGCTAACCCAACATTTTTTTAAAATAGTTTCTTTATTAACCTTATCCCATAGGTGTCTTTTTGTACCACTTATAGTATTTTCTTTTAGACTGGCTAAATAATAGATATTCATTGTCAGTAAGGAGTCATTCCTGTGTTAATGTTAGCTTTATTTTTTTCTTGTATTTCTTCGATTAATTCGTGTCTTTCTGGGCTAAATTTAAATTGACAAGTGCTGGGAATCTCGAAACGCTCGTTTACTCTATTGTAAAACCATCTTTGACTAATATCTTCTACAATTCCATCTTCTCTAATATTTTTTAATTTTTTCCAAAACCATTGATTTGGTAATTTATATTTTACTGTATAAGTTATCATAAGTCCTCCAATTACTAATATTATAAAGTTTTTTTAACTACTAAGCAAGCATTTTTTATATTTATATGTTTTCGTACCATTCTGCCAATTGAGGAACTACTTCTGTAAATTTTTCGTTTCTAGACTTGTCCAATATGTTAGTTACTCTTTTAAATTCTTTTTCTAGTTGTTCTCTATCTTCTGGCTCATGCATTAACCAACTTAATAGTTCTAAAAACTTTTTAATTTCCCATTCTGCAAACTTTAATTTATTTTTTGTTAAATAGTTTTTGTAGTGGTATACTACTTTTTTCTTTTCATGGTTAGGAAGTATTTGTGCAGTTAGATAAGGAGGGCTAGTTAGTATGTTAGGATATACATATTTACCATGTTCTTTAGCATAAGAATATAAATCTATAAAACTATATACATTATAGGCTTGATATGTACAGGTTATTGAGTGTACGAGTGGAAGTACTTTTTTAAAATTTTTATCAAATAGTTTCCAATCTAATTCTTTTCTAATATATTCTGCGACTTTTCCTACCCCATCTTGGCTGGCCCAGATATTCACTTTTTTAAACTGCCTCCATAAATCAGGTAAGTTTTCACTTTTATATTGTAGCAAAGACAAGTTTGTGTTGTAATTTATTTGTAAGTTTGATTTATTATTATCAATTAAAAAATGTAAAAATTTAAAATGTCCCTCTTGCATTAAGGGTTCTCCACCAGCAAAATAAATTTCTTCTATGTGTGGCAGAAGTTCTTTTAAATCTTTCCATAAAAGATCATTATCCGTCCATTTATCTGTGACAGGAGTGATTTGGCGGATAAACAAAGTTTCTTCTTTGTTTTTAGCCCAGTTGCTGCTCGCAAATGATCCACACATTCTGCACCTAAAATTGCAAATGTTTCCAAATCTAATATCTAAATATACAGGGGGTCTACTAAGGTGTCCAGTTTCGTTAGTAAAATCAGGTTTTTGTAAATAGTGATAGTCTTCCCACTTATAGTTCATTTCTTGTCTATGACTATATCCTCCTTGAAGTTCTCTATCAAAACAAGGTTTTTGACATTGTGGAGGAATCTTGCCTTCTAAAAAATCTTTTCTAATTTTTTTATAATTATCGTTGTTCCATACTTCTAGTAAAGATTCTTTATAAGTTCCTACAGTTCCATCTACATCCCCCCACTCACGCGTGTAGGCTCCTTCACTAAAGCAACAAAGTTTATAATCTCCAGTAATATTTCCGTGAACATGAATCCACGGTAAAATACATCCTTTTATACTCATTTATTTTTCCTTAAAAGTCCCCACTTCTGTTGCCGGGCAGGGGTCTCCCCGAGTAACTACGCTGCTAGAGCGTATTCCTCATGTGCAAAGTTATCGTTTGCGTTTAGTTGTGTTCTTGCGGTTGAGGTCGCTTGCGCACCTGTCTCTCGGCTTTCTTATTATCTGCCTGTCGATCCTGTTTCGCCCCCATCATCAGAACAGAGTAAATCAGAAGCTTTAGTTTCCCAGATACAAGGAAAAATTCCATGAACAATTAAAATACATGATATAGTAAATGCTCTAAGCATGTGTTTAAAGTAGGTATTATTTGTTTCTTTTAAATGTTTCATTTCTGTTCTCATGGTGGAGGCGGGGGGTATCGCACCCCCGTCCAGTTCAGTTTTCAGTCTGCGTCATCAAGACACTTAAGTTCATAATCTTCCATCACTTCATTAACTTGTGATTTTGCAATACGTTCTATATCTTCTTCTTCACAAGTTATATCTATGACTTTACCAATCTTTACGTCGTTTACTTCAGGAAATCCTAGAGTATGTAAAGCTTTAGTAGTTGCTTTACCAGCATTGTCTAGTATTCCAGGTCTTAGCATTGTTTTAATTAAATAGTGTTTCTTCAACTTCCGATTCCTCTACAGGAGAGGTTACTGTATTCCAATTAAATACTCTGAAGTTATCTGCTTCTAAATCCCAAACAAGTTCCATACCTTTTGGATATTTTGTTTCAGAACCCGCTCCTTGAACGTTTTTTTCTAAAAAATCACTAGGTAAATCAGTAATACGGCTGAATACCATCATACGAGATTCCCCAGATTTTTTCTTAAAAGATGCTTTATAAATTTTCATATTTTTTCCTTTCTTTACCTATTATAGTATAAGAAAGGGCATTAGTCAAGTTGATTTCTTATTATAACGTTTGTTTTGTTGTTTTTGTTTTTTATTATCATAACGCATTTTAGCTTCAAATTTTTCTCTAGCTACTTCTGCTTTTTCTTGCCGTCTTTTTTCTCTTATAACAGCAGCAGCAAGTGCTTCTCGTTTTCTTTGTCCTCTGGACTTAAAATGAGAACGAGATTGTAGCTCTTTATAAAAACCTTCTCCTTGAAGTTTTTTATTAAGAAGTTTGTATGCTTTTACAACATTGTTATTTTTAACGTAAATTTTCATTAGCTCCCTTATTTTTCTATTAGTTTAAATACTTCTTTGTCCGAAACTTTGTTTGGCTGTGCTGGACACATTTTACAAATATCTTCATCTTCTTTTAAAAGAAATTCTTTTAAAGATTCATCCGTACAGTTAGGTGATAATCCCATATAATTATAATAATTTACCCAATCTTCATCGTTTTGTAAATTATATTTTTTTAAAAAATCTTTTAAATATGTTATCGGTCCACACTTATGTAAAAGTCCGTTATATAGTTGAATACTATTTTTTGAAACACATTCTTCCCAACTTTTTCTTTTATTATTATCTTTATAAGGTTTAGCATTGTACCCATTACCTATATATGTTTTATACCAATGGTTTTTCATGTCTCTAATTTCGACTTCTACCCCATTAACTTTATAAACGTTTCTAAACCATGTATCTTTTTCAAAAGTCCAGTCTCCCCACGTTTTTAGATATTCTAATTCTTTTTTAAATTTCTTTAAATATCTTTCATCTCTAGAGTGAAGAGTTATTACTAACGCGGTATTTGTTTCTAATAAACAATCATATAACCAATCCTGTTTACTTAATAAAAATGCGTTAGTAAATAACTTATTTATTGAGTTAGGAAAAAGTTTTCTATATGTGTAAACTATTTCTTTACACTCTTTATTTAAAAAAGGTTCCCCACCCAAAAGATTGATTCTTTCAGGATTTAATCTTTTTGACCAAGGAATTGCCCATTCTTCCAAAGTGTTGTTTGTAAAAATTTCTGAAAAGTTATAGTTAGACCAATGATTACACCCATCACAGTGTAAATTACACTTATTAGCAATATGTACGTCCAACATGTATAAATCATGCCGCATGATATTCTAAAATACTTTCGTGATAGTTTTTAACCGTATTAAAAACTTTTTTAACTACGGATTTTCGTATTCTATTTTTTTCTTCTACACTATAATTAACTAAACTTTCTCCATGATTAAATTTAGTTTTCATATATATTTTAGCATTTTCTTGAGATAAACCCATGCTTCTAACCATAGGAAATTCTCCTCTTGCAGAACCTCCAAACCTAGTAAAGGTATGATTATTTAATTCTTTGCGCCAATGATTTTTAACTTCTACACTTTGTCGTAAATTCATGGTGTCATGTTCCCAATAAAATTTTGGAAAATATTCTAGTCTAGTAAATCCAAATTTTTCTGGATTTTTAGTCATATTAGAAAAATCAATGATTGAATCTAACTCTTCTATAAAACTAGGTACTGTTAAAATATTAGCCATTACCTCATCCACAATTTTTTGTTTTTTTAACCATTGCAAGGTTTCTTCTAAAGAATCTAAAGTTTCCCCTGGAAGTCCGATTATCATGTTAGTAGTGATCCAAATCTTAGAAGATTTTTCTCTTAAAATAGTTAATAATTCCTTGGCATGCTCTGCTTTTTTTCCTATTCTTTTGGCTGCTTCTATATTAAAACTTTCTATACCAAACCATCCAGCTATAAACCCTGACTCTAACATGGCGTCCATCATATCTAAATTTTTGTGAAACACATCTATACGAGCATAGGTTGTGTACTCAATCTTAAAGGGTAGAGTAGCAACCATGTCAGCAAATTGCATAACAAACTTTTTTCTATCGTTAAAACAATCTGATGTAAAATGGTAATGTGTTACTCCTAGAGTCTCATAATTTTCTATAAATTCTTCTTTAAGTTTTTGTAGGTCTTTTTTATATAATTGATTTTTTTCATAAGAACAAAAACTACAATTAAAAGCGCAACCTCTTGATGGTTCTATAGATAAAAATTCGTTTTTCCAAACACCGTGTCTTTTAGTATATCTTATTGGTTTTAGTGGTTTCATAAAATGGTTATATTTACCTTGATTACAATTTATAAATTTTAATCCATTTTTATCTTCAAATTCTATTGTTTCTAAAGTATCGGAAGATATTGCTTTAAATAATTCTTTGATTGCAGTTTCTGCGTGTCCTAGTAAAAAATAATCAAATAGTTGTAAAGCATAGTCTTTATCTATTAAATTATGATCTCTGTATATAGCATTTAATCTGTGCCCACCCATAATAAATTTAATTTTTGGATTCTTTTTTGTTGCTATATTTTTAAGTTTCTGACACCATTCTTTTAAAGGTTTATTATCTGTTTCCCATAAATAAAATAATTGTGATTTTAAAAACTCTTCATCGATGCCTTCCTTATAATTACCTTCTTCTAAATCATCATCATATACAAATGATTGTCCAGCAACATGAGTATCTCTAATCATGTTTTTTTCTCTTGGAGGAAATAAAAAACTAGCACTTATACAAATAGCAATTGTAGAAGGTTTAATTATTTTGTTAATATATTCATGAAAATCATCAATAAGTAAAAACCAATCTACAACAGTAACTTCATATCCTAAATCTTCTAGCTCTGTTGCAATAACATATGCTCCAGCATATCTTCCAAAAGGAATATTTAGATTATGGCTTACAATACCCGAAAGTATTATTACATGTTCACGATAAGACATCTGCTATCAGCTCCAGTTCTTCATCTTCTAAGAAATGGTGACTTGGCAACATTACTGTATTATCTACAAAGCTTTCTACTTTTGGACACTTATCTTGATAGGTATTTAACCAAGGAAACAAATGTAGCGGTTCTTTAAAAAATGTTTTAGATAAACAACCAACTGTATTAAGTTTTTCTATGACTTTTTCTACTTCTTTATGCGGGACATTCATTGTGTATCTTTCCCAAATAAAGTTATCTCCCGGTACGCAAGCATATGGGAGATTATCCAGATAGAAAGAAGCAACTTGTCTTCGGCGCTCTCGATAGTTATGTTGCTCATAAAGTTCTATATCTTTTAATAGTACTGCGCACGAAGTAACATCTAAATATGATTTAGTACCTGTTCTTACAATGGTTGTATCTTTTGCTCTACCATGTGCTGAAATTTCATATATAAGATTGTGCAATTCTGGAGTGTGAACAGCCATTCCACCACCTGAACCCAGAGTTGCAGGACATTTTGTAAAATCAAAACTAAAACAAACTACATCTGATGCGTGTCCAGGTTTATAATCATAGGACTCCCCCATTTGAAATGCAGGAGCTGCGTCTTCTATAACGGTAATATTTAATTCATCACAAATAGGTTTAATTTTACGAACATCACATACTGTGCCAAAATTTTGTACTACTATTATGGCTCCTAATTTTCCCCACCTGTTATTTTGTAGTCCCTCTGCAACAGAATCAAGGTCCATATTACCTGATTCATCACAGTCTGCAAACCTAACTTGGCGCTGCATAAAAGATACAGCATTAGCAAAAGCTCTCCAACCATATGAAGAAACTAATATTTGATCTCCAGGGTTGGTTAAAGCATGTATGGCTATCTGTAAAGCATCTGTGCAACAATTAGTAAATGTCCAATAAGGAACTCCAGAAAGTTCTGCACACTTATTTGCTAATTCTAGTTGAACTCCTCTAACATCCCTGCCATCTTCTGATTGATATGGGTCCTCCATTACTTCCGCAATGGCTTTTAGATATTCTACTTTGTGTTTTTTAATTCTACGTTTATGAGGAACAAATCCTATTTTTTTCATTAACTATCCCAACTGTAGTTTTCTAGCCACTGCTGGTAATCTTTTCTAACATATTTTCCTTGTTTTCTAGAAAAAACTGATCCGTTTTTAATCATAATAAAACAAGGAAAGCGAGTTATTCCGTGAGAAGTTCTAGACTCTTCTTCATTTAATGTTTCTGTAGTAATAGAATAGGTGTTACCAATCCAACTTGTAATTTCTTTTACAAAACTTTCTGTAGAAATTCCATCAGCATTATAACAGCCCACTATTTTTCTTGTTTCTGCCATTCTTGTAACTCCTTTATTACGAACGCAAGTTGTTCTTCCATAACTACGATTCTTTCTTCAAATTCATTTAGTCTATCATTTAAATAATTGATATCGCCGCCTAAATCTCCAGCAACGTCTTTAATAGTTTCGTGTATGACTCTTGCTTCTTCTTTTAAGTCTTTTGGTGTAAGATAATACATAGATTTTAGTATATGATATCCTACTCAGTTTGTCAACTTTTTTATGAAAATAACTGTTCACGCTTATTTTTTCCTTGCTAATCTGCGTATTTTCAGCTATAATTAAGCATAAACTAAAAAAGGAAAATTAAAAAATGGCGAAAACAAAAGCACCTCCTGTAATAGGCGGAATGGGTACTTGGGACGAAAAAACTACTATTAGAGAATGTCAAAACCTAGTACGTTGGAATGCTCCACTAGCGATACAATTTATGGAACACGCTTCTGGACGAGTATGTAATATGAGTTATTTAGTTATTAGAGAGTATAACAAAGCTGTTGATAGTATTAATGGTTATCTAGATATTTTAGAACGTCAAAGATACTATAACAAGCAAGATGTATGGGGATCGCTAGCTCCTACACGACTTGAAGAATTGTTTGAACCTCTGGACGAGCTAGCTTTTTACCAGGATGCTACAAAAATAAATGAAAATTTAGATTGACGGATGACGAAAAACATGCTACTATTGTGGTTGAACAAGAGTCGAAAAAATGAATTTAAAGTTTGATTCAAAGAATCCTTACAGAAATTTAGCCAAGAATCTTCGAAAGATGGTTCTATCAAAAACAGAAGTGGAACAAGAATTAAAAACACTTGAGAAATACGCAAAAACGCAGTGTTCAAGTTTGTTCTTACTCTCACATCCTTCCATAAAGTTTTTTGAGGTTGACGTCAATGGTGTGTCTGATAAAGAAGACCATTCTCAATTTTCATTAAATCCGTGGGAACAACTAAGAACGGAGTTCTTACACGCTATGACAGTGCGCGACCGTAGGGAGCGAGATGTAGCTATTTCTAAAGCAGTATCATGGTTTTATAGTATAGAAAGGTCAGGAGATTGGGTGAAAAATTAACTAATTTATTAACTTACGATTTTCGTTCTACTGAAAAAGTAAACCTATTAGTATACCAAAATTATGGCTTTGGGGATATGGTGCAGTTTTTACGCTATATTCCTTTTTTATCTGATGCTACGGCAAAGCTGGGTTTATCTATAAAAGGTAATTTTTATGAGCCTTGGACAGAAATAGCTGCAGAAATTCCTAGTTTTAAATGGCTAATTATGAGTCAATATGGATCATATTTAGATGACATATTAATTGAAGGATGGAACTCAGTTCCTTCAGATTATACACATAAAATTGAATTTATGGATTTAGCAAACATATATCCAATTATCTCACCAGATGTTTGGCGTATTAAAGATGAAAAACCAAAATGCACCGAACAACTTAGTGTAGGATATTGTTTAGCAGGGTCAAAGGGACATCCCGATGACTCTTATAGATCAATCAATAAAATTTATTTTGATAAATTTTTAAATACTTTTAAAGATGAGATAAATTTTGTTAATTTGTCTCAAAAAGAATTACAAAGTAAATATGGATGTTTTTGTATACAAGATACTGTTAAAATTATTAAGTCACTAGATTTAATAATATCAGTAGATACTCTTGTAGCACACTTAGCAGGATATTGTCAAATTCCTGTATTTTTGTTACACGGAAAATTATTTGATAAAAGATGGATTCCAAAAGAATCAAAACATTGGTATCCTTTGACAAAACACGTTCATTGGGGGAATAATGATGAATGGAGAACAGTTATTAACAACGATCTTACACAAGCTTTTTCAGCTTGGAAGGAGAACCAGATTGATAGTAAAACCAGAAATAGAGCGAGCTACAGCCGCTATTAGAGAAATACTAGAAGACACACCCCATGATGTTTACAATGAGTATGATGAGACAGTGTATGAATCTTGTTTGTGGGAGCTTTCGGTGGAAAGAAAAAAAGGAGTAGCAAAAGGATCTAGAAGAATTGGGTCAGCTAACATGTTACTTGCAAATTCTATCGTAATGGAATATTTTAATTTACATGATCAAGACCTAACAGAGGAAGATATGTCAGAAGTAGCTTTACAAATATTTAAAAGTATTGTAGAATCATTAGAAGAAGATCGGGTAATAAGACAAGCACCTGAATCTATTAGAGAAACATTTACAGTTATAGAGGGAGATTATGACAGAAGACATTCAAATGCCAACTGATGTTGATACATCAGAGCTAAAAGAAAAATTATCGAGTTTCGTAGACAATCTTACAAGGATTGATGTTGCTAGAGAAGCTAACAATGATATTATTAAAGATATTAAAAATATGGGAATTAACCCATCAATGGCAAGAAAAGCAGCAAAAATTATGCACGAACAAAATAAAGAAGAAGTTGACGATGCACACCAAGAGTTAATGGGCCTTGTCGATATGGTTAATTAATTTTGTTGCTAGTATTTGATGCAACCCAGGCCCCGCGTGAGAACCGTCAGGGGCCTTTTCTTTATACTTTAAAGAGTCTAAAGGAAATTTTATAAAATCTTGAGTTACTTGTTCTAAATCATCTTGTAAATGTTCAAACATATTAATGTGTATTTGTTTACAAGTAATGATAGAAGATTGTAAGGCAACTGCTGAACGCCAAAGACGACGTATTACAGATTCTTCAGAATAATATAACATACCTGCCGAATGCCAAGCTGCTTTATGTTGTGGAGTTTTTCTACGATTATCTAAAAGTTGCTCACTTAAGATCCAGTTTTTATACAGCTTTTCGTTTTGCTGAATCCAATTAGCTACTATGATTCCTTGCCAATCGCCAGTTCTTTTATCACGAACTTGCCAACGATATTCACTAGTATGTCCTATGATAACTAAATCAGGACTCATAGTTATAGCTTTTTCTACTTGTTCAGTAATGAGAAACTCAGAAGCACCGCTTTGAGATAGATTTATATACTCTATATTATAATGATTAGAAATTAGATTAGCATATACTTGTTCTCTAGAGGCTAACCCCTCTCCTAATGTATAACTATCTCCACAAAAAATTATTTTCATATTTGAATTTTAACACATGAATGATGTTGACACAAGCAAAATTTTACTTATAGGAAACAGCTACTCTTTACCCTCTTTGTGGGCCGAGCAACCTTGGCCATTACAATTAGGATTGTCTAATCGTATAGAAGATAGAGGAGCTACTTTAGATTATCAAGCAGAAGTAATTATTAATGAACCTCAAGAAAACTATGATTATTTAATATGGTTAGTTGGTCATCATTTACGCGCTGATCCTAGAGCTAACAAAGAATTTATACTTCCCTATGACTGGGCTGAAGGAGATGTTTGGGGAGAGCTAACAAGAAAACTTTGGTTTAAAAAATTTACAAGATTGAGCTGGTATAAAAGAATAGCATTACTTAGTGTATTATCTGTGTTATACCGTGTTCCTCAAGAAAAATTATTATTAGTTCCTGTTTATCATTGGAATATTTTGGAACATGACATGTTAAAAGAAAACTCAGCTATTTGGTGGCATTTTTTATTTAAATATAGAGAGAGCGACCCTGATGGGACGGGACATCCTAATCAAAAAGGACACGATAAAATTGCAAAAGCATTTCAAAAGGAAATATACGATAGATGGAAGATTTCATTGCCTCTGAATGGCAATTTTGTATCAAACTAGATTATAATGAATCTATTGCAAAATCTGCTGAAAAAATAATTGAAAAAGCAGAATCTTGTGTAGAGTGGTATGGAAATCAATGGGTAGCAAAATTTTTACCTACGGGAATTTGTATACTACTAAAGCCAGGTGAGCAATATGATTGGCATTTTGATAATTTAGATTACACTGATGGAGTATTGAGTGTACCTAGGCCAAATAGGTATTGGACAGAAGTTATTTATTTAAACGAAGGAACTCCTTTAGAAGTGGGCACATGGAGTCCTAAAGAAAACAGAGTATGGGAAACAGAGTTTAGTGCGCCCGTACCTCAAGATATTATTGCTAAAGTTTACCCTAAACCAGGAAAAATAGTAAGATTTCCTTGTTTTATGGTTCACAGAATAGTTCCCCCAGTAAAAAATAGGAGATGGACTATTACTACTTTTGTAGATAAAATAAAGTATAAAGACTTTTCTCAAAAAGATTTAACCAAAGGTTTTAAGAAATACTTTGCAAAAGACACTAAAATAATGTATAATATAAATAATGTGAAAGGAATTAACTAATGGATATATATACGCACACAATTATTGCTACTGCCTGTATTGCGGGAGCTTTTTACGCAGGGCTATATTTTAATAAGCGTAGTATAATGAATTCTATTGTAACTAGTATGTTAGACACGCTAGAGAAAGATGGATTTATTAAAACTGAAGTAAATGAGGACGGAGAAAAAACTCTAGTTCCTGTATCAGAAAAATGACTTGTAGAGACACAATCCCAAAACATTTACGTTATGATAAACGTCCTACTATTGGATCTAATAGTGAACGTGGTGAATCTTGGGATATGTATATAATTAGAAAATTAAAAGAAGAAAGGGAATATAGTGCCAGAGGGGCCGGAATGCACAATAGTAGCAACACAGCTGGACAATGCAGCTAGAGGTTGGTCGTTAACAAACGTTGAATTATTAACAGGAAGATATACTAAAAAAGAACCTGTTGGGTTTTCTGAATTTATGGATGATTTAGAAAAAGACAGTAAATATATTCATACAGTTTCAAATAAAGGTAAATTTATTTATTGGTTATTAGAAGGTGGAGTTATTTTTAGTACTTTAGGAATGAGTGGTACATATAAAACTGAAGATAATAAATATGCTAGAGTAAGATTTGATATTAAAGATAATGTTCCTGGTAGGATAAATCCAACCAAAAGTCTTTATTATTCAGATATGAGAAACTTTGGAACTTTAAAATTTATTTCAAAAGACCCAAAACAAGAATTAGATAAAAAACTAGCTACAATAGGGCCAGATATGTTAAATAATCCTTGTAATCTACAAACATGGTTAGATATATGTGAAAAACGTAAAAATAACTCTTTGGTAAAATTTTTAATGGAACAAAAAAATATATCTGGGGTTGGAAACATCTATAAATCTGAAAGTCTTTTTCTAGCAGAACTTGCTCCTCATAGAAAAGTAGGTGATTGTAGTGAAGAAGAAAAGATACGATTATATGAGTCTGTCATAGCAATATTACGAACTGCGCACGAAGCAGGTGGGGCAACAATAAGAAACTATTCTGATTTACATAATAATTATGGTAAATATGTTTCTTTTCCTTCAAAAGCTACTGAGATGATGAAAGAAAGAATTGGGGTAATGGTATATTCTCAAACACGAGATCCTCATGGAAACCCTATTGAAAAAGTAGTACTTGATGACAAAAGAACTACTCATTGGTCACCTGAAATTCAAAAATAATATTGACAAATAGATAAAAATTTAGTAACATAAAGTATGTTAAAACATTGGTCTGCCGCAAGGGGGCCACAATTTCTTGCTTAAAATAAAAAGGAGATAGAAAATGGGAAATGATATTTTTGACGTTATGGAAAGAGTTATGTTAGGTCATCTTGATCACCTAACTCGTCCAGTAAAGGCATTTCTTCCTTACGATATCGTTAAGGACGAAAAATCAGGTAAAATTGCTGTCAGCATGGCTGTAGCAGGTTACACCAAGGAGAATCTTGCGGTAACATACCGAGATGGCCTTTTAGAAGTTAACGGAAAAGGACTACCTTATGGTGAAGACTTAAAAGTTGTTTACCAAGGATTGTCAAAGAAAAACTTTCATGTACAGTTTCCAATTTCGCCTATGTATACCGTAGACGAAGTTGAACTCACACACGGAATGTTAACTGTTTCATTTAAGAGAAATCAAGAAGCAATTCAAACTCTTGATATTAAAACTTCTTAATAGATACAACTTGGCTGATAAAGGGAGTCCTTGCAAGGGGATTCCCTTTATTACTTTAGGAAATAAATGATTTTAGGAATTAGCGCATTACATCACGACAGTGCTGTTTGCCTTACAAAAAATAACGATATTCTTTTTGCCTCTGGAGAAGAGAGATTTTCCAGGGTAAAGAACGATTCTCGTATGCCACACAAAGCAATCAAACATATCCTGGATAATTTTGGACAACCAGAAGACGTTATCTTTTATGATAAATTAGATTTTAGGAAAAGAAATGACATTAAAAGAGAACTTAAATCAAAATACGGATTTACCTCCATTCAGTTTTGCGAGCATCATCGTAGCCACGCTTATAGTGCTATTTTTACTGCTCCTTGGGATGTTAGGCAATCATGTGCTGTTTTGGTTGTGGACACTGTAGGCGGAAAAAAAGCAACTAGTTTAGGGTATTGGAATGGTAATCATTTAGAGTGGATAAAAACATTTAGTTACCCAAACAGTTTAGGATTATTCTATAGTTCTATTACTAGACTTGTAGGATTTAATTCAAACGTAGATGAAAGTAAAACTATGAGTGCCGCTGCTTTTGGTAATCCTAAATGGAAAGATTATATGAATAATTATTTACTAGAAGCAGATGGTTCAAATTATTATTGTCTACAAAATTTTGAAAGAGGATTAGGTTTTGGTACTCTTGATTTTGATATTGCTGCAAGTGCTCAAAAAGTATTAGAAGAAGTTATTATTAACCTATGCAATTGGTTACAAAAAGAAACGGGAGTTACTCGTCTAGCATATGCCGGAGGAGTAGCCTTAAATTGTGTTGCTAATACTAAGATATTAGAAGAAACCCCTTTTGAGCAAGTATGGACACACCCAGCTGCAGGAGACGCTGGTGGGGCTATGGGCGCTGCATATTATGCTTGGTCGTATAAACCTAAATGTTTAAAAGGTCTTCCCCCAAAATGGAATAATGCTTACCTTGGTTATGACGCAGGAGAAAATTTAGATCCAATAGAGGTTGCAAATAAAATAGTTGCTGGCAATATAGTTCCTGTTTTACGAGGAAAAGCTGAGTGGGGACCCAGAGCTTTAGGGAATAGAAGTTTTTTAGCGTTACCTAGTAAAATTAATTCTATTAGATTACATGATATAAAAGGTAGAACTAAAGATAGGTGGAGGCCTTGGGCACCCATATGCTTAAAATCTATAGCACCAAAATATTTTGATATTGTTCAACCATCTTATGAGATGATGTTTGTTTCGTATTCTAAAACAAACAAGTGGTTTCCATACCCTGATAACACAGCTAGACTACAAGTAGTAGACGAATATAATAACCCTTGGTTAACAGAAGTTCTAAAAAGAACTACAGAAAACGGACACCCAATATTAATAAATACTAGCCTAAATATTAAAGGTAAACCTATAGTTAATAATCAAGAAGATTATGAAAAGGAGATAAAAGATGTTTTTGAAAACATTGCTAGTTAGTATTTTTATATTATTTTTTAGTACTAGCGTAAGTGCGCAAGCACCAATGATGACAGTCATACAAGTTACGCATACTTGTTATCCAACAGAATCCTTATTAGAAACTTGGAAAGAAAATGGAGAATTAATTAGTTATATAGCAAATGTACCAGGTACTCCTGCCAACCCTCCTGGCCAAGCAATAGTAACTATTAATAAAGAAAATAAATCTTATACTATAATATATAGTATGCAAATAGAAAATCAACAAGTATCTTGCATTGTTTTACATGGCGACAATTTTATAAAGGTTAATTAATGGTAGAAATAACTTTACCTGCATTTTTAACAATTTTAACTGTATCTAATTCTGTACTAGGGTTTGATACCGAAGCAAATTTTAAAGAAATTTATTGTTTAGCAGCTAACTCATATTTTGAAGCTAGAGGAGAGCCTTTTGATGGAAAAATAGCAGTTGCACAAGTGGTTATGAATCGTGTAAAATCAAGTAAGTATCCTAATACAATTTGTGGAGTAATTACAGAAGGCCCTGTCAGAGAAAGTTGGAAAACTAAAAAAGATCTGACCTTGCCTGCAGAAGAAAGAAAATACTATGCTGTAAGAGACAGGTGTCAATTTAGTTGGTATTGTGATGGTAAATCTGATAATATTCCTTTAAAAAGAAAAAACGGAAAGTGGAATAAAACTATTCAAAGAATGTGGAGAGATTGTGTATATGCTGCTTTATTAGTGTATACTAATAAAACAAAAGATTTAGTAAATAACTCGTCTCATTACTATGCATATAAGAAAGTAACCCCTAGATGGTCTTCTTATATGAAAGAACAAACTAGAATAGGCGACCACAGGTTTATGTCTAATGATTGATTATTCTAAAACAGACTCTGTATATGCAGAAACTCTAAAAACTGGAAGAACCTATATGACTCCTGACGGAGATTTTCCTAGTATGACTACTATATTAGGGAAAACTTCTGATAACCAGGTTTGGTTACAAAAATGGAGAGAGCGCGTTGGAGAGGAAGAAGCTGATAGAATATCTAAAGAAGCTACAGATAGGGGTACTCTTGTTCATGAATACGCAGAAAAATATTTCAATGGAGAAGACATAAAACCTGATCTTTTAAAAGAAAAATCTGATGTAAGAGAGATGACATATAATCTTATCAAAGCAGGAGAAAGAGGGATTGACGAAGTGTGGGCACAAGAAATTGCCCTTTGGAGTCCCTCTTTAAAATATGCAGGTAGAGTAGATTTAGTAGGTGTGTGGAAAGGCATACCTACAATAGTAGACTTTAAAACCTCAAAGAAAAAGAAAAACGTAAAACAGATAAAAGATTATTATGTGCAATGTTGTGGATACGCTTACGCACATAATGAGTTGTTTGGCACGGACATCAAACAAATAGTTATTTTAATAACTGTTGCAGCCGGAGGAGCACAAATTTTTACTGGAAATATGCAACATTATTTACCAGATTTAAAACACAGAGTAAATAAATACCATGAACTATTTCAAAGAAGTTGAATTACCTAACTTTGATAGAAAACTTTTTTACAATGAATTAATTAGACTGAAGCCTCTAATGAGAGAAAGATATCAGCACGCAAAAGGATGGACAAGTATTGATTTAGTTTCAAAAAACAAATCTCAACTAATTTTATCAACTTGCCCTAGTGTTAAAGAATGGTTAGAAAAACAAAATTTTAAAACAGTATATGTGGCAATATTAGAAGCTAAAGGATATATTAACTGGCACGCAGACCAAACACACAAAAAAATGTCAGATGCAATAAATTTGTATATACGAACCAATACGTTTAGTGTTATAGAGTTTGAGGGAGGTAACATTTGGCAACCTCAAGTTGGAAAAGCATATAAATTTAGGTCTGATATTAAACATAGAGTTATAAACGCAGGTGATGCAGAAAGAGTTGTGTTAAGTTTATGGTAGAATTTGATCATTCTTTAACTAAAAAACATTATGTAATTAGTAAGTTATCAAATAAAAAATACTATAGCCAACTGGATTTATTGACAAGTAAAGAAAAATTTAATAATTTAATATTAATTACTGAAGATGGGCAATGGAATAATGTTGACTGGACAGAGCCAAAAGAGACTTTTAAAGACTTATGTTTTGAAAGATGTAGACAGCTTAGAGATAAATACGATTGGTTAACGCTTTATTTTAGTGGAGGCAGTGATTCAGAAACTGTTTTACAATCTTTTATACAATCTGGAATACATTTGGATGAAGTAGTTACAAATGTATTTAAAGTAAAAGACGATGATCCTCCTTTACCGGATGTTGAATTAGCTGTAAGTAAACTTAAAGCTTATTCAGCACTTAGACCAAAAACTAAAATTACAATAAATAATTTATCAAGAGATGTGTTTTTAAAATTTAATAAAAAACAAATGTGGATTGATTCTACTTTTAACGGAACCATTGGTAATTTTAGACGTACAACATTACCTGTGTTAAAAGAATTAGGACAAGATGTAATACTTAGGCATACTAATATTGGGCATATATTTGCTGAAACTAAACCACATTTAGTAAAAAAAGATAAAGGTTATTATGCTTATTGGGGAACTCCGATAGGGGTAGGTCAGTGGGCAGATTGGTTTTTTACTAGTTTAGATTTACCCAAACTACATGTAAAACAGTGCCATATGGTTAAAAATTATTTTAAAAAACATAATCATACAGAAACCAATATTTTAGAAGTTGGTGAAGTAAGAGAACAGATAATTCGTGCTTGTAGGTTTGATTTTAATAATGATTTTCAACCTATAAAAACCACTGGGCTAATAAATGATTATAAAAATTTACATTCAGAAGACGGTAGAGTTATTGCTCATTTAAAAAAATATGATGAAGAATTATTTAATATGTATACAGATGCCACTGTAAAATCTATGGTTAAAGGAGTATCAAATAAAACTTTATTAGATAGAAAGAAGGGAAGTCTGAGAAAAATAAATTCAGAAATGTTTTTCTTGGGGGCTTAATATATGAAAAAATTTAACGAAAAATACTTGAGAAGTTTATCAAAAGTTATTACAATGAGGATAATATTTACTTTTGTTCACATTACTAACACTTTTATTGTAACAGGAAGCCTATTGATGGGATTGAAAGTGGCGGGATTAGCGTTTTTTGTAAATCCTGTTTTATATTGGTTACACGAACGCGGTTGGAATTGGTGGCAATGGGGGCGATATACAGATGATGTTCACAATTTTAAAGAAGGTAATTGGAGAAGTCTAAGTAAGGATATTACTTGGAGAGTAGTTATCACAGGATCTAATTTTTTCTTACCATATTTTGTAACAGGAAATTTAAAGTATGGATTAACAATTATGAGTCTAGCTACTTTAGTAAATATGACTATTTACTTCTGTCACGAAAGAATTTGGAACTTATTTAAATGGGGAAGGGAAACCTTACATGTCAGCAATAAAAATGTGGATTGATAATATAATTTTTGAAATTAAATTTAAGTTGAAGATGAGAAAACTTAAAAAACTTGACCCCTTTGTTTATGGACAAACTGAATATGAAAAAGACGAGAAGAATAACTAGAAAGTTAGAAGATTTTTTGAGAAAACAGGAATTGAACCGCTCAGAATATGATTTTCTGGTGGGGTGTTTAGACTTTCAACAAAGAATTCCGCAGTTGACTTCTCGACAGTGGGATGTTATTATAAAAATCAAGGAAAAATACTCAAATGGGTAAAAAAACTTTTAAAGAAGCTGCTAAAGTTTCTAAAGTATATACTATAGAACAATTAAAAGAGTTGTTAAAACAAAACGAACATTTTACTGTTCGGGAGCGAACTGCCAAGAGCAGACCTCAAAAAAGTTCCTAACGCATAAACTCAATAGATTTTGAAAGGATATGTAAATGAATATAGAAATGTTAAGAGAGCAATTAGAAATTGATGAAGGGGTTAAGTATGAAATTTATCTTGACCATCTCGGGTATCCTACTTTTGGTATCGGTCATCTCGTTAGGAAAGACGACCCAGAACATGGACAGGAGGTTGGAACCGCTGTCTCTGCCGATAGAGTCGCTGAAGCCTTCGAATCAGATCTCGAAGGAGTCTTGTCAGACTGCAGGAAGCTTTACCCAAACATTGACGATTTGCCAGAAGAAGCTCAACAAATAATTGCCAATATGATGTTTAATCTAGGTTACCCTAGACTATCAAAGTTTAAAAACATGAAAAGATGTGTTGATGATAGAGATTGGATAAGCGCTGGAGATGAGATGATGGATAGTAGATGGTATAATCAAGTTCCAAATCGTGCAGGTCGATTAGTAGATAGGATGAAACTTATTTAATGGGTAATAAACCGAACACTACCGAACTAGATCCAGACAAAAGAGTTTGGGAATATGATGGTGATGGTACAAAAATATACAAACTCGACCAAGGTTATTGTAAAAAGACTCTTTACACCAAAGAACACTATTGGGGTACTCATTGGTGGAGGGGCAGAGGATTTTAGGATATGGGGTTAAAGTTAGCAGGTATTATGATTATTGTTATGGGTGTTTTAGGAGGCATTTTCTACTGGTATTATAATGATACACAGCAGAAGATGGCCATTCTACATGAAAATAACGCTAAATTAGAAACTGCTATGAAAACACAAAAACAAGCAATTGAGCAATATCAAAGCGATATAAAAGCCGTAAAAGCGGAAAAATTAGTAGTGGAAAAACAATTTGCAGAGTCTAGACAATCTGTTTCTGATTTGCAAACCAAATTTAATAAAGTTAGTAAATTATTAGGCGCTAGAGATTTAGGTAAAATGGGAGCAGCCAAACCTCGATCAATAGAAAAAATCGTTAACAAAGGTAGTATAAATGTTTTACGTTGCTTTGAAATCGCAAGCGGTGATAATCTAACAGAAAAGGAAGAAAATGCAATCAAACCTAGCCAGCTTAACAAGTCGTGTCCTGATTTGGCCAATCCTAATCATATTAGGCCTTAGCTTATCTGCCTGCGGTACCCCCATTAAAAAAATAGAAGTAGCGACTGCTCCCCTAGAAAGAGTTCCTTTGAACTTACCTAATGTGGATAAAATTAAGTTGGATGATGTTAGTTGGGTTCTTATAACTCCTAATAATGCAGAAAAGGTTTGGACAGATTTAGAGAAAAAAAAGTATGACATAGTTTTGTTTGGACTTACTGATAAAGGTTATGAAAATCTTAGTGTAAATCTTGCTAAGATAAAACAAATGGTTTTGCAACAAAAATCAGTAATTGCTGCTTATAAAAATTATTATGAAAAACAATCAACTGAAATTGAAAAGCAGCAAGAAAAATTAGAAAATATTAAACAAGAAGCTGCAAAGAAAAATAAAGAAGCAGACAAAGAAAACAATAAAAGTCTAACAGATAAGTTAGGGAAAGGAATAGCAAACATCTTTAAGTAGGGGCCGATCACGGGTTGAATAAACTTCAACCACTCAAAGGAGAAAGAACAATGAATAGAGGGAGTGTAATAATTTTAACAATTTTTACGCTTTTTTTTGCGTCCACAGCATATGGGCAAACTAATACCGTTACTTCTACCACTAGTGGTACAGTAACTGTAGATAAAACACCACCTACAGCTTCTGCCCCAAGTGTTGTAGTTAATAATTCGGACGTTTGTAAAAGCGCGTACAGTGCAGGAGTTCAAACACAAATATTAGGTATTGCTTCTGGAGTAACGGTTACGGATAAAAATTGTGAAAGATTAAAATTAGCAAGGTCTTTGTATGGGATGGGCATGAAAGTAGCCGCAGTTTCTACACTATGTCAAGATGTAAGAATATTTGATGCTATGGTTATGGCAGGAACACCCTGTCCTTATAAAGGCAAAATAGGTAGTGACGCTTTATCAGCTTGGAAAGAAAATATAAAAGATGTACCGGAAGGATCTAAATACGTTAAAGTAGAAAAGACTAAGGATACTGAAACAGAAGAAGAGGAGGACCACTCGGGTAATACGAATGACCCTTTTTTAATGGAGAGTACGGAGTAGATGAGAGCGAAATCGAAGATAATACCATTCCTCTTACCGTACTCGGGGTTGGGGCGCTCGCAGTTGGCTGCTACTTTACTGGTGGTCTCTTGTGTCTTGGTATACCCTTCTTATTCTAACGCTCAAGATGTAGGACCTAACGGCGGCACTATAATATCTGAAGAAACTGAAATAGAAAATCTCGGTAACGGATTAGAGAAACACACTACAACTACCGTTGAGCAAACAGAAACAGAAAACGGCACAGTAACTACTCCTCAGATGTTAAAAAATCGAGGTTTTGAGTCTTCTACAAATACTACCACTGTTCCTGATTGGACTACCAGCGGTTCAGTAAAGGTGTGTGATACGTGCGGACCTTTTGGAGGCAATGCTTTACAGACTGGTCCCGAAACCGCAGGAGGTACTGCCAGTCAAACAATTGATCTCTTTGACAAAATGAATCAACAAGAAATCAATAAAGGTTTCACAATGAACTACGGTGCGCACGTGTTCTCTCATCAATCAAATGCAACGGTTCCAGCGTGTGATTCTACCCCCGCGAACGGTCCTGATTGTAGAGACACTTTTAGCATAACACTTGACATTAAAGATTCAAGTGGTACACTACTTCATAAGTTTGAGCATAAATTTGAAGAAATTACTTTTACTGGGTGGGATACAACTAATTTTTTCTTTGAATCATCAATTCCTAAAAATGAATATACTAGTGCTCTCGCAACTCTTGAATTATTTGGCATAGATTCTGGATTTCCTTCAGGCACTTTTGGGCCAGCTTTTGATAATGTTACTCTTACCGCAACTCATACTGATATTATCATCCAACAGATTACTACAATCACAGAAGAATTAATTCAGACGGCTATTAATACTACTACTGAAGACACTATTACTCCAATAACCGAGGTTGAAGTAATAGAAACAGAACTAGAGCCTGAGACAGAACAATCTTTTGAAATTACAATAAGTGATGGGCTGGGAGATACAATAGAAAGTTTTGAAATTAGTATAGATGCTAATATGGAAGTTACTATTGAACCTATTAGCACGGACACAGGAGCAGATGCTGCTCCTGAAATAGAAACAACTGTGGCAGAAGTTGAAAGTCAAATTGAAGCAGAAATTCAAACTGCAGAAGCACAACCAGAGCCTGAAGCAGCTCCTGAATCTACTGAAACAGAATCTAGCACAGAGTCTAATACAGAACCTACTGAATCTGAGCCTGAGTCTACAGAATCGACTAATAATGAAACAGAAACGGAAACAACACAAGAAACTACGGAGGAAAGTAAAGATGATGGGAATGGTGGTGATAAGAATAATGGAGACGGAGAACAGGAACCAAAAAAGGACACTAAGCCCTCTAAACCTAAATCTTCTAAGTCAGATAAAAAACCCACTAAATCTAAAACAACAAAAGAAAAATCTAAAGAAGAAAAAAAGAAAGAAATTGCCACTAAAGTAGTTACAAAAATAATTGAAAAGTTGGGAACCGATGCCGCTTCTCAGGCCACACAATTAGCGTTAATGAACGCTATTGGAGCAAACATTGCTGCACAAACACCAAAACTTCAAGATGCTTCTAAGTGGTATTCCTCAAAAACTATTTATACAACAGAACTAAAAGACCCTACTGCAGTATTGTTTACACAAGCGCAAGGAGCATTACATAATCAACTGATGGACAGTCAGTATAAATAAAGGAGAAACATAATGGCCGAAGTAGAAATTGCCGGAGCAAAAATTAAAGGAGGTAAGATACTATTAATACTTCCAATTTTAGGTACGTTAGGAGGAGGCTTGTGGGGAGGCTTTGAGTTTTATAAAGATTACATGAATATGAGGGAAAAGATTGAGGAGTATAGTGCTCCTGATTTATCTGGATTTGATAAGAAATTAGCTGTGCTAGAGGAAGAGATGTCGTCTTTAAAGAAAGAGACGGAGATATTTGAAAAACTAGAAGCTAACATACAATTAATGGCCGAATCTGCTCGTGACGAAGCAAGAGAAATCAAACGTGATTTAAAACGTGAAATGGATCATATTGAAAAGACTACTGACAATACTGAAGGAAGAGTAAAAGAGGATAGTCGAGAGTTTGGACAAACAATTCGTGCTTTAGAAAAAGATACAGATAAGCGACTAAAACAAATGGAAAAAGACTTAGACCTTAAAATTAAAAAGGCGTTAAGTAACCCGCTTAGTGCACTAAACAAATGATCTTGAAGAAAGGAAAATAAAATGTGGTTTTGGTTATTATCATCTATTGCAGGGAGTATTATAGGTTCTGCCACCGAATCTTGGTTTAGAGATACTAAATTAGGTATTTGGTTTTACACTAAAATGGATCAACTATACACTTGGGCAAGTAAAAGATATGGAATAAAAATACTTACAGATGAGGAAGAACGAATGAAAAAATTTCCTCAACTAAGTAAAAAATTAAATGATCTTGAAGAAAGGATTAAAAAATTAGAAAAAAGAATAAAAGATTTGGAGGAAAAATAATATGCCTATTCAATTTCCCTCAGAAGGTCGAGAAGGAAGAACCGAAGCTTTTTGGTTACAGGTAGCAAGAGATCATGTAAAAGGACATGATAGAGTTCATAAATTTGGGGCAGTTCCTAGTATGAGTATTAATACTACTGGAACTATTTGGGATGTAAATGACACACTTTACCCTTGGACAGCACTAGATACTCCCGCAGTTGTGAATGTAGAGCGTAACAATGCTAGTGATAACGGACTGACCATAACAGTACAAGGGTTAGATGAAAACTACAAAGTTGCTGAAGATACAATAGAAATTACAGGTGCGGACCAAGTTGGCACACAACTATTCCGCAGAGTAAATAGAGCATTTGTTACAGACGGTGCTAGTACAAATGTAGGCAATATAGATATTGAAGCAGGAGCTGCAGGGGGAGCTACTGTTGCTCGTATAACTGCGGGCCTAGGACAAACACTAATGGCAGTTTATACTGTTCCTGCAAACTACACAGCTTATATATTAAAAGGAACTATGAGTGCTCAATCAGGGGCGGATGCTACGGGAAATATGTTTGTTAGATTTTTTGGCCAAGACACTTTTAGAATTGCTCACTCTTTTGAGGTTGTAGGGAATGGAGGTGCATATGTATATGAATTTGCAATTGCAAATCCTGTCACAGAAAAAAGCGATATTGATATAAGAGCTTCCGTAAGATCTAACAATGGTAGGTATACAGCAGCTTGGGATATGGTTTTAATTAAAAACGAAGCATCTTAATAAGGAGAATTAATATGAAAAAATTATTATTAGCATCTTTACTAGTTTTAGCATCTACATCAGCTTATGCTTTTGAAATTGAGCAAAGAGAATTTAGAGGTAACGTTTGTTATGATGGAGATACCTGCTACATTGAAGTACCTGAATTTCCTGAAAATTTAAGAAAGATGAGTATTAGAATTTTGGGAATTGATACTCCAGAGATAAGAGGTAAATGCGCAGAAGAAAAAGAATTAGCTCTTAAGGCAAGAATTTTCGCAAACAAAGCTTTTAGAAGTGCGAATAAAATTGAATTTAAAAACTTGCAGTGGGGAAAATATGGTGGTAGACTATTATCAGATGTTTATTTAGATGATAAACTTTATTATAAAATGATAATTGATGAAGGTTTAGCAAGACCCTATGATGGAAAAACTAAAAAAGGTTGGTGCTAAAAGTAATTAAGAGGGGCATGAAAAGGAGATTTTTATGGCTGAAGAAGAAAAGCCAGAAGAGGCTAAAAAAATTACAGTAGATACTGCCCCACATTTAGAGGGGGCAGACGCTAACGGTGATGGGCATATTTCTCAAAAAGAGTTGGAAATGCACCTAGAATATAAGAAGAAAGAATTAGAGGATCAAGACGCAATGAGAGACGCGCAACGTAATATGGCATGGTTTGCCCTGGCGGGAATGTTATTATATCCGTCTTTAGTAGTTTTAGCGTATCTTGTTGGATTAGATCAGGCTGGCAAAGTACTAGGGGATATGGCAGCTACTTATTTTGTTTCAGTAGCGGCAATCGTTGCTGCTTTTTATGGTAAGGAAGCTCTTATCAAAAAATCCAAATAAGGAGGTTAATTCATATGGTAGATTGGATTAAAAATCGAGTTATGGAAAGGACTTCTTGGGATGGGGGCGCACTTATTGCGGTCGGTCTTATAGTTCTATTCTTAGGTCCTTTTGCGAAATGGGCAGCTTATGCTGCTATTTTATGGGGTATTTGGACCATTTGGAAAAAAGAAGACTAAATTACTAGGGGCGCTTGTCGCCCCTAGTTTTTTAAGGAGAATTACAAAAGTGTATATTAATGACATTTCTTTAAGAAAAGCAGAGTGGTTTGCAACATTATCCGCGTTAGCATATAAAAACGAAAAAACTCATAAACAATTTTTTGAATCAGAGGGAATTGGTACTTTTAAAAGTTTAGATAAAGATGGAACTCAAGCTATTATGTATTATAACGGCGGGGAAATAGGTATTGTATTTAGAGGTACTGAACCTACTGAGTTTAAAGATATTCTAGCCGATATGGATATCAGAAAAAAGAAAGCAAAAAAAGATGATGGGTTTGTTCACTCAGGTTTTCAAGAATCTCTTGACGATTTGTGGGAAGATATTGTATCATTTATAAATAATTACGATAATTATACTAGGTTATATTTTGCAGGGCATTCTTTAGGTGCTGCTTTAGCAGTATTAGCAGCAGCTAGGATTAATAAATGCACTGTGTATACTTTTGGCTGCCCAAGAGTAGGCGGTAGAAAGTTTGTAAAACAAAACAAAAACATATTACATTGGAGATTTGTTAATAATAATGATATTGTTACTAGAATTCCTACTTTTATAAGGTGGAAACACCACGGATATAGAGTTTATATAGATAGAAGAGGCAAGGTAAGTTCTGCAGTTGGTTTATATTTGTTTGTGGATTTAATATTAGGACATCTATCGTCTTGGGCAAAATTAAAACCTTTTGATAGTTTTTCTGATCATAGTATTTTAAAATATGTAAAACATATTAAAGCATCTACTACATAAAAGTTCTTGCACGTTGCTATTTTTTTCCGTATAATACATTATAACTTAAACAGAAAGGAAAAATTATGGCACGAAAAAAAGGAGGCAAAAGTAAAGGTAATGTCTCAAAAGGGCAACGACGTAACGTAAGTCGCTGGACGCGTAACGCTATGCGTCGAGAGCATAAAGAAAATCCGTCGGTAGCTTCTCTGATGCAGGCTAGAACTCATCGGTCTAGGGTTATTAGTAGTCCTCAAAATGCTAAAGAACGGGAACTAAAAGAAAAGTATCTACGTGAACGAGGTGTTGAGATACGATGTGACGATTTGCTTAAACAATTTGAAAGTGTCGGTCTCACCCGTGCAGGGGCAATTCACGCAATTAAAACTGACCGAGTTTCAGAATTGTCTGAAAAGTGGCGCGGTAAAAAATCTGCAAAAGTTAATAACAATAAACAGAAAGAAAAAGCACATGGCTAAGAAGGATAAATTAGATATTCCTAAAGCAGTAATGCGAGAAGAGATTGCAAAAGCTACTAAAGAATATTTGGATAACGGTGGAAAAATTACTCGTTATGAGAAGTGGGGAAAAGTTACTATCCTAAAACAAACTTTAGATGGTGAGTTAAAGGAGACTGATTGGTTCGATACGGTGGAGGCATATAAAAACTCGCTATGATTTTAGATGCTTCTACTAAACAAGCTTGGAATCTTTTTGTATCACAACATGCCCGAGAAATGGAAGAATTTATCCAGACTTGGGATCACAAAGGTTGCGCCCAATTTAAATTAGAAAAAATTCGTTGCGATTGGAACCCCTCTAGACAGGCGTCTAGAGGAGGTCTTTATACGTCTAAAGGAATCAAAACTCCTGGTATTAGTATTGCTATGGCTAGATATATTCCTAGATATGGTGATCCGGTAAGACATTATGAATATAAATCTTTTGACGCAGATAAATTTATTGGAGGTTTTTATACCGATAACATGGAACACCCTTTATTAGCGGTAATTGCTCATGAAGTAGCTCATGCTATTCAGTTTTGGTTGTGGTGGTATAATAGTACAGCTTACGGAAAACCACATGGTAAAGAGTTTAAAAAACATTACGCTAAACTTCGTGCTGTGTTTATTAATCCACTTCTTCCTGATCAAGATGTTATGGGGAAAGAGTATCGTAAACATAAAAATATAGTTGTGAACGAAGCTTTTTTTAGTCACGTAAAAGTAGGGATGCACTAAATGAGTGGTTGGTATGAACGATATATTGAGTTAGAAAGAGAAAATGCTTTGTTAAGAAACTCTGTTTCAGATTTGCAAGATCAAGTACAAAAGAGTTATATTAGAATTGCAGAATTGAGAAAGGAATTAGATGAAAAAAATAGTAATAGTTAGTGGAGGATTTGACCCACTACACTCTGGACATTTAGATTATTTTAAATACGCTAAAAAGTTAGGAGACAAACTAGTCGTAGGCATTAATTCTGATCAGTGGTTAACAGAAAAAAAGGGTAAAAACTTTTTACCCTTTGAGGAACGACTAGCTCTAGTAGAATCTATTAAAGAGGTAGATGAGGTCCTAGCTTTTAACGATGAAGACATGTCTGCTATTAACTTAATTAAAATAGTTTCTTGTAAATATAAGAATGATATGATTATTTTTGCTAACGGAGGGGATAGAAGTTATGGTAATGTTCCAGAGCTTTCCTATTACGATGATGACAAACGTATAAAATTTGTGTTCGGAGTTGGTGGAGAAAATAAAAGAAATTCAAGTTCTGAGATACTAAAAGCTTGGGACGCTAGAAAAACTATTAGACCTTGGGGAACATATAAGACTCTTAATTCTGGAAGTTCTTTTAAAGTTAAAGAATTACTAGTAGGTCCTGAATCTATGTTAAGTATGCAAAGGCATAATCATAGATCCGAACATTGGGTTGTTGTAGAAGGAAAAATATTTGTAAATACAATTAGAGGACCCTCTAGTGATTTTGAAAGAGATAGGGTTTTAGTGTCTGGACAAAGTTTTTATGTTAAAAAAGGTGACTGGCATCAGATTGAGAACCCAACGAAAACACCTGCTAAAATTATTGAAACTTGGATTGGTGATTATTTAGATGAGGATGACATAATTAGACATGATTAAACACGAACCACTATTTGATACTGACAAGGTTTGCGAACTCTATTCTAAGAAGGATGGTGTTCCCATTACATATGTGTGTACCAGTGCGCTAGGACACGAAACACAGGCAATGGATATCTTTTACAGAGAGACTCTACACCCTGAGTTTGGTAATCGTTATTTTGGGCTGTATCATAATTATTTCTCAGGCGGTATTGTTATTGCTAATGCTGACAAGATTGAACAAGCAGAGTTTGGTCTTGTAGAAGATGATGATGGTAATCTACAGTACAGCGCTCATCGCCACGATTATAAACGGTTTGAGAACGGCAATATGATCGACGGCGGTCGTGCTTATATTAAGTCAAGTATGTGTAAAGTTAAACTTTACACTGTACGTAACGGTGAAATGGTGAAAGAAAATGACTGAAGATTACTATGAAGAAGTACTGCTTCTTCGCAAAAAGGTTGAGAAGTACGAGACTATTCTGAAACATGCAATGGCTGAAAAAACTGGTGTGTTCTTCATCTGTGGAGAAGCAGGCGAGAAGGACAGCATGGGTTTACCTGAGAAGATTATGATTTGCCCAACATACGGACTAGATGGTTTTGCATCTTATAAGAAGGACAGAGACTACGATGCACCAGGGTGGTAAATGGGCAATTAAAGTTCCTATCCTCTGTGATGTGCAAGATAAGGATAACTGGCTCTATGTTGTACAAGGTGATTCCAAATTCCATTTGGAGCCTGTAACATATGGCACGTTTGAGGAAGCTGATGAAGCCGGAAAAATTTGGGAAATATATGAAGTGGTATTATTTGATGGAGAAGAATGATGAATAAATTTACAGTAGAACTTGAGTGGGATGCGGTTGATAGCATCGTCATACAAGCTTTAAAGAATCAGTATAATGGTCTCAAAGAGTGTCTTGACAGTAGGTTAAACGACAAAGAAACTTTGGGTATCTTTAGCAGTGATAAGGAAGAAGACATTGCTGAAATCCAAAAACATTTAGATTCGATTAAAACCGTGTTGTCGTATAACATGCACCATGAATATTTTGAGGAATGGAAGAATGAAAATCTTTGATCTTGAGCAGGAGATCATGAAGGCTTGGCATGTCGTAGATGACATTCAGCTTCTCAATGAGAATGTTATGGAAAAAAATATGTCTCGTGATGAGATTGCTAAGGCACTTGTTGGTTTAGAAAGTATATACAATATGAGATTTGAAAAGGTCTTTAGTCTGTTTGAAGAAGTCTGCAAAGAATTTCATGCAATGAGGAAAGAAGCTAATGGAGAAAACAGATGAGTAAACTTACAGTAGAGCTTGAGGAATGGAAGAATGGATTCTAAAGTTAAAGTAATACTAGAACGAGAAATCGATAGGCAAGAAACCACAGTAGAGCTTATAGCAAGTGAAAACTTTGCTAGTCAAGCCGTCATGGATTTAGCAGGTTCAGTTTTTACAAACAAGTATGCCGAAGGTTATCCTGGCAAGCGTTACTACAACGGTTGCGAACATATGGATGAGATTGAAACACTTGCTATTGACACACTATGCAAATTATACGGAGCAAAGTTTGCGAATGTACAGCCGCATTGTGGTGCTAACGCTAACACAGCAGTATATCAAGCACTAATGAAACCTGGCGATAAACTGTTGGGCATGGATTTAGCCAGTGGCGGACATCTATCGCATGGCAGTGCTCCTAACATTTCTGGCAAGATTTATGATGCATATCACTATGGTGTAAATGCAGATGGATTTTTAGACTATGATGAGATTGCACGGCAAGCATTTGAAGTAAGGCCGCACGTTATTGTAGCGGGTGCTAGTGCATATCCACGTGAAATTGATTGGGCAAAGTTTCGTGCTATTGCTGACACAGTAGATGCATATCTAGTAGTGGATATGGCACACTACTCAGGCTTAATTGCAGGAGGTGCTTATCCTAGCCCTATTAAATATGCTGACGTTGTTACAAGTACCACACACAAAACTCTACGTGGGCCACGAGGCGGGATTATTCTTTGGAACAATGAAGAATATACAAAGAAAATTAATTCAGCAATTTTTCCTGGTACACAGGGCGGCCCACTAATGAATATCATTGCTGCAAAAGCACAGGCGTTTATTGAAGCAAGCACACCAGAGTTTGCAGATTACGCTCGTCGTGTAGTAGAAAATGCACAAGCAATGTGTGAAGTTTTTATCACAAATGGATTCAAAGTTCTAACTGGTGGGACAGATTCGCACATTATCCTAATGGATTTGAGTGAATCTAAATACAGCGGTCGTGAAGCCGCAGACCTACTAGAAGAAAATGGTATTACAGTAAATAAAAATGGCGTACCAAATGATCCACGTAGTTTTGTAGAAACTAGTGGTATTAGAATCGGTACTGCCGCAGAAACAACACGAGGTCACTATGCAGAATGGTTTAGAGACCTCGCTAACAAGATTTGTGACATATTAGAGTTAAGATGATTGATAAAAACACTTTTTGTACCCGTCCTTGGAACGAGTTACATATTGAAGAAGACGGAAGAATCACTCCTTGTTGTGTGATGCCGTCTAATAGTGGGTTTATGGCTCCAAAAGGTATAAAAAACTATTTACAGTCTAATGAATTGAAAAGCCTTAAAGATAATCTAAAAAAAGGAATTAAAGATGATTCTTGTAAAACTTGTTGGATGCAAGAAAATTTAGGATATAATTCACATAGAAAAACAACTTTAGCAACTGATGAAAAGTTAGATAGAATAGAGGCAGTACATATTAGAAGCACTAATGTTTGCAACTTTAAGTGTAGAATTTGTGTCCCAGAACTAAGTTCTACTTGGGTAGCGGAAAATAAAAAACATCATCTATTTAAAAACAAAGTAGAAATAGTGGACAATCTGTTAGATGATGAAAAGTATGCAGAAGAGTTATTTTCAATATTAAAAAGAGTAAAACAAATTTGGATAAGTGGGGGCGAGCCTTTGGCTTCCTCCACTACTTTGCGTTTTTTCGAGTTAGCAAAAAAACACGGTATTAATGATACTAACATTGCTTTTAATACTAATTTATCGACACTAAGTTATAAAAATCATTATTGGTTAGACGAGTTTAAAGGGCATAAAGTAACTCTGACAGTAAGTTGGGATGGGTTTGGTAAGCAAATGGAATATCACAGAACAGGAATGAATTGGAAAAAAAGTTTACAAAACTTTAAAGACTCTATTGATTGGATTTTTAATATTAATTGTGTGGCATCTATCTATTCAGTATACTCAATTCCTAGACTAATTCATTTTTGTGATAAAGTGGACAAATCTTTAGAGATTAACCCTATTGCGGGTAAAGACTATATCAGTCTTCAATCTTTGCCTATCACAGAAAAAGATAAAATTAAACAATACTATGAAAAGTTTTTTAAAAACAAAGACACACAACATTTACAAGATGTTGCTTGGCAATCGGTTATCGAACCTATGTATAAAAAACAACTAGACCCACACCTAAATTCGGGGTTTAAACAGTATAACATTTTATTAGACAAATATAGGAAGACAAATTTTGTGAATGTATATCCAGAGTATGAAGAATGGTGGAACTCAATAAAATCCTAGAATCAAAAAAATATATTTTTGCTAACGGTTGCTCTCATACTGCGGGAGCAGAAATGGAATTTACTTTTCAAAACACTTGTTATGAAAAAGCATGGCCCGCTGTAATGGCGCAGTTACTAGACAAAGAATCAATAAACCTTGCAGTTTCTGGGGGATCTTCTAAACGAATTGTAAGAACTACAATGTTATATTTTGGAAACTATCCCCAGAGATTAAAAGATAGTTTTGTAATTATTGGATGGCCCGGACCTCATAGATCAGAAATTAGAACAGGGCATAGAGTTAATCGAAATATTCCAAAAGAAGTAACAAAAGATACTGATGACGAGTATTGGTTTCATATGGCCCCTGGAAATGATGAGTCTTTTAGAGAGCGTATGAAGCAGGGTAATATTGATAAAAATTTATACAATTATTATAGATTACACTATGCGCTGACAACTGAAAGACAATTCTGGATAGAATATTTTGTGCATTTGATTTCTTTGCAAAATTATCTTAAAACTCTCCAAGTTCCTTATTTATTTTATAATGCGACTAGCACGTTGCACGTTGATAGTATATTTTATAATTTGCGTAAACAAATTGATACTCGATATTGGTTAGGAAACATTCATGCGCACGAAGATTCTTATGGAAGACAGGTGCAAGCAGCGGGGTTTGTCTATCCTGAGTGGAGTGAAACCAATCATTATGGAGAAGATGGGCATGCTTGGTGGGCAGAGCGGTTAATTGACTATATCGCAAATCACTAATTTTTTACTTGCCCTATGGTGAGTTTTGTGATATCATTATTTATACAGTGAGAAGCGGTGTTAGTAACTTAATACTGTGACACTTTAAGTTGCAAGGGATTGTCGGAGTCACAGCCCTCCCCGAACAAAATGCTGCTTCACTAATTAATTGGGTATACACCCATATATGCAGTTTCTCATACTTAAAAACAATGATCAGGCAATCCTACTCGATGCGCAGTTGTAAACGATTGTCAGGTGATAACAGTTAAAATTAAGAGAAACAAGGGAGAGGGCGTAACTGCCCTCTCCTGCTTATCTTTAAAGGAGATAATAAATGCCTATTAAATTTACTATTATCACTTCTGGTGGCTCTGATTATCCTTACAAGCTAGCTAAATCTTGGGGTTATACGTTTGATGATTCTACTCTTAGTAAGAATGTATTAGAAGCAAATACAGAAACTGGTTATACAAGCGTTAAATATTTTGCTGATGAAGCTGCGCTAACAACTTATAGATCAGATAATGAAACTGTTATTGCGGCAATTAATGTGCAAAAAACAGCAAACTCATTAACAGTTACACGTACATCAGAAACTGTAGACTCTATTCCTTAAACGTTGCACTGGCGAAATCTAAAAATTTTAGATTTGCAAAATCACAAAAAATATGCTACTATAAGTGCATAGCTTGTGAACAACGTTAACACGGAGTGTGAATAGTTATGGGACATCGGAACACATTGGACACAACGTATATAATATTGTCTCGGAGAGACACAACGCCCACTTTAATTAGTGGGCCTTTTTGCGCCTACAAAAGAGTATTCGACGAAGTCGAACAACGCATGGCTCTTTATGAGGCAAGGGAGAACTATAAAATGACTAAGACAATCTTAGCAGGGAGCCTAGCTTTACTACTTACAACAACTGCTAGCGCAACAGAAGTTAAAAAGGTAACTAGTATGCCTAAACTTGATTTAGCAATTGTTTCTGACACAGAATATAATACAGAGCTAGAAACAACTGAGACCGAATTTGGTGCAGAGGTAGGGTTTAAAAACTTTACTGCTACTGCCCTTCCCAACTGGTCTTGGGATGATACGGAAATGAATAACCTTCAATTCGGTTTACGTTATGACTGGAAGATTGAAGATAAGATCACGATCTCGCCTTATGGAGAGGTAAATCTTGACAACGATCTTGAAGAGAAGAATAAGATTATTGGTTTAAAAACAAGAATGTCTTTCTAATTTATTAATTAGAGATAGGAATAGAGAGCTAGTTACAAGTTAATTCTTGCTAGCTCTCTTTTTTTATGTTATATTAAAAAGAAAACTTAGAAAGGAAAATAATATGAGTAATAATAAAGTAAATTGGAATATCCAAGTAGAACGAGGTAGCTATGATGAAGATGGTTATTTTGAATCACAAATTCGTTTTACAGACGATGATGAGTTGTCTAGTTTAAATAGACTTCGCAGGTTTGTAGGCTATCTTATAGAAGAGGGTGTTATCTCTGATAGTTATGATGAGGATGACACTAATTGGAGCGAAGACGAAGATGAAGATTATGACAGCGACGAGGATTAATAATGAGACAATTTGTGTATGATGCTTGGAATAGTGTTATGGATGCCAAGCATAATCCTTTGAGGCACATACCTGACATGCAGGTGAGACACATGGTTATGCAGCTGCTTGCTTTTATGTGGTGCGCAGCTTTTGCGGTCATGGTCGGTGATTTTATGTTTTTTGGTATGTCCCTTTTAGGACACATGCTGTTAATAGTGGCTGTAGTAGTTACGGTTGCAACCTTTGAAACAGCAAAACGTAAACCAGCAGCTTTTAATTTTATTAAGGGTTATCATAGTATGGGTCGTAGTCGTGGTAGTATCTGGGTAAACGGAAAGCGTGTTAGGCTTCCTCAAGGGGACCCTGGAGGAGAACACGAATAGTACTTTGCTGTATAGAAACGTAATATGCGCACCTATGACTCAAGTAAGTGATGCTGCTCTAGCAATTGCTGCAGACAAAGCAGGAATAGTGGGCAGCATTTCTTGTCCTGGAAGAGACTTTATTTGGGCAGAGAATGAAATAAAAAAATTTATCAAAGAGAGAAAGCACTGTAATTTTGTTTTAGCCATTGCTAAACTTGATAATACAGATAGGCCGCATGTGTTACTGATTAAAAAATATAGACCTAAATATGTAGTTTTTTTAACGACACATGAAGAGAACCCTGAAAAACTTAAAAAAAGTATATCATGGGTAAGAGAATATGGTGGAAAAGTTATTTTTCGTATTAATAATATTGATTTAATTAACAAAAAGATATTACCTGATTACTATACTATTAAAGGACACGACAGTGCGGGCAGACATCACAGTAGTTTAACAACTATACAAATGGCTGAGGTATTTAAAGAAAGATTTCCGGGCATAGATTTTATTTGCACCGGAGGTTTATATACTAGAGAAGACGTAGAAAAATGTTTTGATATAGGCGCCTCTGCTGTAGAAATAGGCACTCCTTTTGCTACTAGTAAAGAGTCTTCGATAGGGGAAAAAACTAAACTTTCTATGCTAAATAATTCAAAACATCTTATTCATACGATTAAAGATAGAATAGAAAGAATACATAGTCCTAATAATATATATGACCTTGGGTCTGGAGTAAAAGATATTAACAAAGGTCATGTGTTTATAGGAAAAAGAGCAAATGAATTACCTAAAACCCTAAGATCAGTAGAAGAAATTGCAAAAGTTTTATTGCCAAATCCTTAGATTTCTCGTATAATAGTTATTATGATAGACAAAATTACAATAAACCCCATCGGGTCTCCTACCGTAGTTACTTTTCCTAATTGGAAAGTAAAACATACGGGAGGTACTGACTCCTATGTGGTATTAATAGGAACCCTTTCAGACGGTTTCTCTGCTCACGGACCTTTTTATAATTATGAATCGGCCTGTAGATTTGCAGACACGTATGATGAAATGGCATGGATAATGGAGATGCACAATGCAGAACCCCCTAAAAAACCTTCTTTGGGTTAACAAAGAAGTAACTTTCTATGTTCCTTCCGCGAGCGTAGATGATCTAAAAGAACTAGGAAAAGTAGTGTCAGTTGATGACACAGGACCACAAGTTAGAAGTTATGTGGACGGCTATGTGCACGATCTCTTGTTCGAAGATGTGGTAAAATTCAAAAATAAAGGATTAAATTCAATATGGCAAACAAAGACAACTTTAAAGCCCTCAAAGTTATTCAAAAAGTTCAAGAGGAAGTAACACCGATTGTTAAAGAATATGCAACTAGTGAACAAGCATCTTTAGCAGTAGCTTCTGCGTTACTAGGAACTTTTGTACCCTTGTACCAAGATTCTTTTGGTACTGAACGAACAGCTGTTATGTTGTACAAAGTAGCTGATGATCTTGCTTGTGAAGTCCCTCCTAAAATTAATATTAGGAAAAAAAGAATTCCAACAAGAAAAAGAAAAAAATGAAAATAGCAATTATGCAACCCTATGTATTTCCATACATGGGGTATTTTCAGTTATATAACTCAGTAGATTTGTTTGTATCTCTAGAAGATGTAAATTACATTAAGGGAGGTTGGATTAATCGTAATAAAATTATGATTAATAACACACCTACCTATCTTACATTTCCAATTAAAGACGTAAGTCAAAACAGACTTATTAATCAACATTACATTTATTGGGACGATATTTGGCCTAAAAAGATGTTGAAGAAGATTAGGCACGCTTACAGTAATTCTAAACATTTTGATGATGTTTACCCAGAAATAGAAATACTATTCCATAGAAGGGGCGCAGATTGTGTAGCCTCTTTTGCAATGATTGCGTTAACTCATTTAAGTGATTTATTAGGAATTAAAACAGAAACTCAATGGTCTTTGCGATATGCAAAAGATAGACTAAAAGGACAAGACCGTTTGATAGACATTTGTAAACAATCAGGAGCAACTACTTATGTAAATGCTATTGGAGGCATGGAGATGTATAATCAAGAGTCTTTTGGTGATATAGATTTACGATTCATTAAAAGATTGGACGAAGAAAATAATTTATCAATTATTGATATTTTAATGAGAAGAGGTTGGACTGAAACCTCTAAGTTAATAAACCAATATGAGTTAATAGAAGGAAAGTGAGAAGACATGGGTATTGAAGAGTATGAAAAAGCAAAAGAAGCTTTAGAAGGAAAACGAGATGATGTATATCCTTGTAGAGAGGATGTTCCCGCAGAGTTGTGGGGTAAGCCTATTCCAAAAGTAGGAAATTATGACGATAGTAATTCTCGTTTTCACATGGCTACAGGTGCTGGATATGATGATTTTCATCCAGAACTAGCTAAAGAAAAAGATGATGCAATTTCTGCTAATAGATCAAATTGGTGGGTGAACGATATAAAGGCTATAGATTATAAATATAATGAGGCAGATATTTTAGATGAAATACAAAATTATATTGATTCTACTTACGATAGTCACTATTCTAGAGACAAATTTCAAGCTACGGAGTTTATATTAGATGGTGGGCATGGTGCTGGTTTTTGTATTGGAAATATCTTAAAATACGCACAACGATACGGGAAAAAGGGAACAGCTGATGATGCGAGAAAAGACTTGCTAAAAGTTATTCATTATGCTATAATAGCTTTATATAACCATGATGATAGAACCTAAAAGAGATGATGATGATTTTATAGGGGTTTATCATCCTTATCCAAAAGAAGCCCCTATACATTGGAAACGTGCGCAGGCTGCAGAAGAAGTAAGACAGAGAGCACAAGACCCGTGGTTCAAACAATATTGGAAAAATGTAAGAGATTACTGTAGAAGAAAGTTAAACTAATGGCAAAAGTAGTAATATTTGGGACAAAAGATACTGCCCAACTAGCTGATTATTATATAAATAGAGATACAGAGCATGAAGTAGTGGCTTTTACTGTAAATTACAGTGAGATACCCTCTGGTGCTCTTTTTTGTGGTAAACCTGTAGTTCCTTGGGAAGAAGTAGAAAACGCATATACTCCTAGAGAGAATATGCTATTTATTCCTATGACCGGCAGAGAAATGAATAAACTTAGAGAAAGACTATATTGGCAAGGAAAAGCAAAGGGATATCATTATATTTCTTATGTAAGTCCTCATGCCACTGTTTGTGGTAATGAAATAGGAGAAAATTGCTTTATTCAAGAAGATAATACTTTACAACCTTTTACTAAAATAGGAAATAATGTTGTAATGTGGGCGGGAAATCATATTGGACATCATGGTGTTATTCATGATCATGTTTTCTTTACCAGTCATGTAGTTCTTAGTGGACATTGTGATGTTGGAGCCTTTAGCTGGTTTGGAGTTAATTCTACAATTAGAGACGGACTCACAATAGGAGAAGGAACTTTTGTAGCAGCAGGTGCTTTGGTTACAAAAGATACGACTCAGTGGAGAGGACAATTAGGGGCGCCTGCAAGAGAGTTTAAAGATTCTTTGGAGTTAAATCCTTAATGATAAAAACTAATTTAAATACTTGTTACAAAACTGCTAACTATTTTAATAAGATGTTTTTTGAAATTCCAAGAAAACACATTAATTTTATTTTAGTAGATATACCTGAATGGGGTAATTTTTGTGAAGATAATGGGGATGTCTGGATTGAGATGGGTAAAACCTACCCCAACTACAATTTATTTAAGAATGTATTAGTGCATGAGTTAGTTCATATGTACCAGTGGTTATACCCTGACCCTACAGACAAAAGTGATCATGGGCCTTCTTTCTTTAAGTGGAACAAGCAATTAACAGATTATGGAGTTGTTTTAGAGGAAACATACTAATGTGGAAAAGACAAGGTAAATTTTTTGATGGAATTGATGGGAGAGCACAGTGTCCTGTAGTAGATATTTTAAATGACGGATTTTGGAGAATTTATTTTTCTCATAGAGATGGTAATGATCACAGTTACACTTCTTATATTGATGTTGAAGAAGGAAATCCAGAAAATGTACTCCGTAGTAGTGAAGTCCCTGTATTATCTCCTGGGCCGTTAGGTTCCGTAGATCAAGCAGGTGCTATGGCTACTTCTATAATTAGCAATGGCGCAACTAAATATTTATATTATATAGGATGGTCGCAGAGACTTGATGTGCCTTATTTTAACACAACTTGTGTGTCAGCAGCTTCTATGGAAGGTAATAACTGGTATAAAATCGGACCTATTTTAAGCCCTGATAGAATTGATGACGGGTATTCTGGAACTTTTTATCCTGTCATAAATCACTCAAAAACTAGGTGGACTGGTATTTATTTGTCTTGTTTTGAGTGGGTAAAAATTGATGGGCGTATTGAGCCTAGATATAACTTAAAAAGAGCCGAATCTCAAGACGGCACTAACTGGACGAAAACTGGAGATACTGTGATTGATATCGAAACTGGACAGGGGGGAGCTTCTCAAATGACTGTATGGTATAATCATATGAAAAGCATGTATCAAGGGTGGTATTCTTTAAGAGATGCTAAAAATTATAGAGATAACGCGGAATATTCTTATAGAATACGTTACGCGGAAAGTTTTGACTTAACTAAATGGGAATATGAGTTTGTGAGTTTAGAAAATTGTTTATATCCAACAGGAGATCCCAATGATTGGGATGGTATAATGTGTTGTTATCCTTGTGTAGTGACACATGAAAATAGATTATATATGTTTTATAACGGTAATGGTTTTGGACAAACAGGAATAGGATACGCAACATGGGAACTATAAATAGTTTAAATAATTACTCAGCTAACCAAAGGTTTGAAGAGCAAGGGTACATGATAGTAAAAAATATGTTTAATCCTACCCACATAACCAATATTTTAACAGAAATTCAAAGTATTTTTATGATTCAAGCGAAAAATAATGGGGTTAGTACTGGTGAAGTAGATTCTAGTATGTATAATCTTTTCAATAGTCATAGAAAAATTTTTAAAAACTGCGGAAAACAAGCTCAACATTTAATAGATGTTTGGAGTTTATCCTGTGACGGTAACTTAATAGATAATTTAATAAATGTTTGTGGACTAAAATTTCCAAATATATGTACTAGACCTGTTACTATGTTTAACTCAATGTCTTTAGCAAGTAATGAAGGATACCATACTTTATCCGCCCATCAAGACAGTGTTTCGATGAGGGGGTCAGATAATTCTATAGTTATTTGGTTACCTTTAGTGGAAATATCGCAAGAATTAGGTCCTTTACAAATAATACCTTCCAGCCATTTACAAGGTAATTTTGTTGACGATATTGATGAATTTGGATTCGGGGTAGTGCCTGATACTATGTTTAAAGATGAAGATTTTGTTAGCATTGATAATGTGGTACCAGGAGATGCTTTATTTTTTAATTCACGATTAGTACATCGTTCTGGAAAATTGTGGTCTGAAAAAGGAATACGGTGGACTTTACAATTTAGATATAATGATTTATTAGATAAAAAGTTTATAGAAGAAGGATTTACTAATCCTTATGTTTATAGGCCTATGACAGAAAAAGAATTAAAAAATGAATGATAAACCAATACAAGTATATTTTAGAACACTAGAAAGAGTTGAGGAAAATACCCCTCAAAGGCCTGAGTGGTTTTCTTATGAGAAATGTTTTAGTAATCTATTACAAACTATGAACCCAGAGTTAGTAGATTTGAATGTTATTATAGATAAACCCTCTATAGAACCTTCAGAAGATATAGATTATAGAGTAGAAACCATCAACTCAGATGAAAGACTTGAATCTTTATTAAAAGAGTATGAAAATAACCAAGTTACTTATACTGACAGAAATGAAGCAGGTGAGGAGATTGTAAAAAGAGAAGAGCCGCCTGATAATGAAAAAGCTGCGGGTCAACTTTTATATGAAATTATTGAATCAGATAATTTAAGTTCTGACAAAATGGTTTATATTGTAGAAGATGATTACTTACATCTTCCACATTGGGCAGAAACCATATTTGGATTTTATAGAACTCATAATGGTCCTCATTATATTTCTTTGTACGATCATGGAGATAAATACACCCAAAGATATGAAGGACTTCAATCTCAAATTATTGTAAGCCCAAACGCTCATTGGAGAACTATTCCTAGTACTTGTGGTACTTGGGCAGCTCCTGCTGTAGCACTAAAAGAAGATTATGACATTCACCATGATCGACTAGGGGACCACAATAAATGGATGAAACTTGCTGAAAAAAACAGAGCAGTACTAAGTTGTATTCCGGGTAGGGCTACTCATTGTATGGAAAACTATTTATCTCCTTGTATAGATTGGGGAGCTATATGCGAGTCTTAATTACAGGAGGTGCGGGATTTATTGGTTCTCATTTAGTAGATTTCTTTTCTAATAGATGGGGTTCTTATGAAGATAATGAGATAATCATACTTGATAACATGGGATATGCCTCTAGTTATGAAAATATTTCAGAAGCATTAGAAAAACCCAATGTGCGTTTTGTTTTAGCAGACATTTGTAATTATGCTATATATGATAAATTCATGGAAGGCGTAGATTTAGTAATACATACTGCTGCGGAAAGTCATGTGGACAATTCTTTTTATGATCCTACTAGGTTTGTAAAATCAAACATAGAAGGAACTCAAGTTTTGCTTCATGCTTGTAAAGAATATAAAGTACAAAAGATTATTCATTTTAGCACTGATGAAGTTTACGGAGGTAGTACAGACGGAACTATATTTAGTGAGAAAGACGGATTAAATCCTACTAATCCATATTCCGCGTCAAAAGCTGCTGCCGAGATGTTAGTTAACAGTTATATTAAATCTTTTAAATTACCTATAATTATAGTTAGACCTAATAATGTATATGGGGTTTCGCAACATTGCGAAAAATTAATCCCAACTTGTTGTTATCATTTACAAAAAGAATTACCTATCCCTATTCATGGTTATGGTTTAGCTGAAAGAGACTATTTATCAGTCAAAGATTTGTGTCAAGCAATAGGACTATTAGTTGAGAAAGGCAGAGAAGGTGAGGTGTATAACATTGGAATAGATGACTCTTACAGAGTAATTGATGTTGCTCATATGTTTAGTCGAATTGCTGATGTAAATTGTAATGATGCGGTAAGTTATATTCGCGATAGATTGCATAATGATGCGAAATACCCTGTGTGGTCAGAAAAAATTTATTATGATACGGGATGGACTCCTAAACATAAATTATCAGAAGATGCGATTGAATTGTGGGATTGGTTTACTGCTAAAGAATTGCCTTTTGCTCATGGGTGGTTTGAAAAATGATTAAAATTATGTTAGTAGCATTAATGATGTCATCCTCTAACCCTTTAGAGGACGATGCTTATGTGTTTACCGAACCTTACTTTAGTTCAATATCTGAGTGTCAAGCCTATGCTAATTTTAATATTGAGATCATTTCAAAACACTTAAATATAATTTTTGGGGGTAGAAAAATAAACAATATTTATTGCATCCCAGAAAAACAATTACAACAATTTATTGAGAATACAAATATATGAAACTACCTTTTGTGAAATGTAAATATCCTACAGACGATAAGTTTATGGGAGATTTAAAAAGACTATTAGAAACCGGACCTTGGTCAAACAATGGTGTTTATCACCAATTATTTGAAAAAGAATTAGAAAAATTACTCAATACCCACGTAGCACTAGTAGATCATGGAGAATCTGCGTTGTTATTGATGTTAGCAGCATTAGAAATTAAAAATAAGTATATCATAGTTCCTAGTTATACTTTTGTAGGAACAGTCGCTGCTATCGTATGGTCGGGTAATAAACCTATTTTTTGTGATGTTAAGTCTACTACTTATCCTCTAATTGACGTAAATAAATGTAAAGAATTACTAGAGGAAGATGGTTATGGACAAATTGGAGCCATCGTAGGGGTTGATTTATATGGATTACCTTGTGAATATAAAGAACTAAATAAAATAAGTAAAGACTACAATATTCCCGTAGTTATAGATTCTGCTCAATCTTTTGGAACAAAATTAAACAATAGATTGGTAGGCAATAACTGTTTAATGCACTCTTTTAGCTTTCACACTACAAAAGCTTTTCCTACTCTAGAGGGAGGGTTTGTTTCTTCAAACGATGAACATCTTATTGAGAAAATAAAGAGACTTAGAAACTTTGGAATTAATCCTGTTAGCCGCCCTGACTGCACAGAAATCGGGCTTAACTGTAAGATGAATGAAGTACAAGCGTTAATTGGGCTACATACTTTAGATAATATAGAAACAGTATTTGATTGCAAAAGAGTATTGTTTTCTGAATATATTAGTTTATTGAGAAGTAAAAACATTACTACACTAACTATTCCCAAAAATTCTAACCCTATAACTAATATAATGCCTATATTTATGACTGAAAGAAATTTAATTCAAAAAGTATTGAAAGATAACGATGTATCTTCAGAATTATATTGGAAACTTCCTGTCCACAAGATGTCTGCATATAAAAAATATTATAATGAAGAAGACTTGTTTGTAACAAATAAAGTTTCCAAAAAGGCGTTAGCGTTGCCTTTTTACAACAATATGAAATATAAAGAAATAAACTTTATTGTAGATAAAATAAAGGAAATAATATAATGGAACTGTTGTTGAGTATCGTTTTCGCGATTTTTTTGTTCGTAGTGTTCATTTTACCTATTGGACTTTTCGCAAGTCGTGTTACCAGAAAACTATTTGATGATTAGATATGCAAAAATTGCATAACTGATATGAAATGACGGAGTTTTGTTGCAGTGCAAAAAGATTAAAGGTTGCATCCCCTTAGTTTTTATTGTATAATACTTACATAATCAAACGCCGAGAGGGTTTGGTTATTATTTTATGAAAAGGAGATTTAACTAATGACAACTATGACTCAAATTAGTCACTTTACTTGTGACGTATGTGATCATATTGCTAGTTTTTTTATTAAAGTTGGACAGTATCTTGCAAAAGCTGGACAATATCGAGCTAATTCGGAACTAAGAAGACTGGGATATTTAAACGAAGATGGCACGTTTAATGACGTAAAATTTGGTTTCGGAAAGTGGGAAGGTTAATTATGTTTAAAAGATTACTTGATTATGTGACACTCTGTTACAAAATGAATGAAATCGTAGGTTATGATGAGCCTATGACAGACGCACAAAAAACTAAAATTCTTAATCTTTTAGGACATCACCCATATAAACTACTAGATTGATATGCCGGCCCTAAACTACGACTTCACTAAGTTTGAAGCCTATAGGAACTTAAACATTGATGATGTTATTATTCCCACGACAGATGATGCTGCGTGGGAATATTTTTGTGAGCATCGTTGGATTTATGATAAATTATTATTAGCTGATGTAAATGATATTTCTTGTGGGCCTCATGGAGTATATCCTACGGATTATCCTGTAATAGTAAAACCTATTGTAAATTTAATGGGCGGAGGATACGGGAGCAAGAAAGTAAATAATGAAAAAGATTTGAAAAGGTATTTACTACCAGAACTTTTTTGGATGAAATACTTTAAGGGAGAGCATTTGTCTTACGACTGTGTTGTGAAAGACGGTCGTATGTTATACATGGAAATATTTAAAGGCCATGTTTTACGTGATGGGATGTTTGACTTTTGGGAAACAGTTACTCATGAGGTGGGCAGTGCTCAAATTAACAACATTGTAAATTGGACAGCAGCTAACCTGTCTGGTTATACTGGTTGTTCGTGTTATGAAACTATTAGTGATAACATGATTGAAGCACATTTGCGCATGGGAGATATAGATAGATTTATGAATCGTACTCTCATGCAAAGCATTGTGAAACTGTATAGGGATGGTTCTTGGGAATACCAAGAGAAAGAATATAGAAAATATTATTTGTTCGCTGTATTCGCTCCTTATACTCAAGAAGTAAATATAAATAAAAAACTACTTGATCAAGCAGAAAAAGATTGTGTATTTTTTCAACTTGATTCTTCTGATGGAGAGTTAGCTAATCCACCAGCCGGAAAAAGAATATTTGCTCTTGGCACCTGGGATCGAGACGTTGGTGTAAGAATAAGAAATAAGTTAATAAACAACATCAACCCACCAATTCCAGATGAGTATGTTTTACCTTTGTATGGCTACAAATCTGATTAAATCTTGCCAGTTGTTTAATTTTCTGGTAATATATAAAAATCATGAAGGAAACATACGAGGAGTTATGTCTATGAGAACTATAAGTCTTCGTCCTTACGCAAAACGTCGTATGAATATGAGAAAGAAAATACATTGGCCCAAATATAAATGGGATGGTGGTTATATTCGTAAGATGGACTTGAAGGACTATATAACCTTCTTTAAGCTTTTATTTTTACATGGAAGTGATGGAGTTAAAAAGATTAAACATGTTGATAGATAATACTATTCAAATGGCACTTGATGCAGGTAAAAAAGGCTACGATGTAGTTGATTATACTATGTATCAAGTGCCTTCTTCTTCCAGACAGGAAGTAGAAAGTGCGTATAGAATTAAAACAGAGGAACTAATTTATGCCAGAAGAAAAACACACAATGACCGAGGCCGAGGTAAGAAACGCCCTCGTTCAATGGCTGTACGATGAAGATCGTACTGATTTAACAGACGGATCAGCGGAGATTACTATTTTTGAAGATCAGTCTGCTGAAGTGGTTATATGTACAGATACATCAGTACACTGATGTCTGATACATATGTAGTGCGTAAAACACGCAAAAAAGATGCTTGGGATATTTCTAAGTTTAGTGACTATAAAGACGCTGACTCTATGTTCACAGTATCTAAACGGGGTAACACATACTCATGTGATTGCCCAGGGTTCTGGCGGCAAAAAGATAAGTCAGAGCACAAACATTGTAAGATTGTCAAGTTTTGGAAAGAAAACTTAGAAGAGACTGACGGTTATGCTTTTTGGATTGAAGGCGACGATATAGAATACAATCATTTTATGCCGACCAATGCTTTTTCCAAATAAATTTTTGACTTGCCTAATGGATAAATTTTCTGTAATATATAATTACACGTTGAGCAATAAAGCTTGACGATAACCAAAAGGTAAATCCTTTGACTATGGTGCCATCGCACCGAAAGTATTGGTTAGTAGGTGGACTAGATACCACCATAACTCAAAGGTAGTAGCTTAGGGAGCGGGCGACTCAATAAAATAAACTTCTTGCAGTTTGATCGTTCTTCACAGTAAAAACAATCATTTTTCTCTTGCAAAGACCTATACTTTTTGCTATTATAGAGAATAAGAAATTTCTAGAGTTGTTATTCTTATAACTTTAGACGCTGGGCCGTTATCACCGCGTTAGTCGGCGGGTACGGGGTTACCTAGGGACTTAATTCTAAGAATTAAGCATAATCCTTCCTAAAAACCTCACTTTATTCTTGCTAAAAGGTTAAATTTTTAGTATTATATATAAAGTAAGTCGAAGCTCCGAGACATTAAACAGGAGAGTCAATAGAAAGATTTTGTTTTACTTTCGTGATTGACCTAGTTTTTAGCCGTCGTATATCGGAGCAATCCGCGACGGGGGTTGTTACCAAATAAACACGCGAGAGGTCACGGTTAATCTCTCAACTTAACTTTATACTTGCCAAGAGGTTAAATTCTTGATATACTGTATAAAGAAATTGAGGGAAACCTCAAGGTTGGATAGACTAAGTCCAATTGCTTTGCAGAAGACTAAGTCTGGTAGGATAACAAAGGGTTATCATCGTATTTAAGCGGATAGTTGGCGGGGCTTAATTACACTTTTTTCTTGCTAAGAAGTTATTTTTTAGCTATAATATATAAAGAAATTGAGGAAAACAACCTCTCTAAAAAATGTAAGGAAAGATTGATAAAGTTTAGGCAATAGAGCCGAGGTGGAGTTCAATCACGGTGTAGGCGGGTGACGGGGCCATACACAGGACAAGAGTTTCTAACGGCACATTCGTGCCGACATCACTCTGCTACTCGGAGCAAAGGTTTTGTCCACGCCTTACTCCACACGGGTCGTTTAATGCAGAGGGTCCGCCGCAATACGTGCGCGGTGCCAGATGAGAGTAGAGCGCAGTCGAGCATCCTATGCAAATAGTTGATCTCCTCGCTCCTCTCTCTGGATAGACAAGGACAAACGAATTTAACTTTTTTCTTGCTTGATGGTTAAAAATCATGTAAGATATATAAAGAAATCGGGAAGTAGCACAGAGTTCGCCAAGGCTTGTAGTCAGTCAAGCACCGCAATATAATAAAAGGCTGGCACGTTAATAAGTGCCTATGTAACAAACGAAAGGGTCGGTTATTATAAATTGCTACAGATCAATCATCAAGTTATCCTGTAGATCAGAATTAAAGAAGAGATAATGATGCTTTAATTCGAGTAGCAAGGTAAGGTTCTAGCTGGTAAACCGCAAGGGATATAGTAGAAAGTAGAACCATTGTGTATAGCGGGTTTGGGGGCTATATGCCTAGATTCAGATGAATAGGGATCATCCTGTGGGCTTAATTGGAAGTTCAGTCTAACATTTCGGTGTTACGCTGACCTGATCGAGCAAGCTAAAGTTAAAACCACTTAATGATCCAACGGAGATACGGAATGCGTCTCACCCTATTCAACCCACAACCAACTGGATACTGCTACCTATTACTGCGTGGTAATGTTGTCGAGAGTTATCAAAGACCTAACGATAACCATTAAAAGAGACAACTACGATTATAGGAGAGTCGCAAGTCCAGTCAAGATAGTAAGACGTGAGGCTATCATCACCTTTTGGGTGCGATACGGTTAGGCTGTATCGGGATTAGATTTACAAAGTGGGAAAGTAAATCCATCCTCTCAGAAATCATGAATGGAAATTTCCAGAAATGGTTAGAGGGGGTTGGTAGGGAGACTGTTGAAAAACACTCCCTACCACCATAAATAGGAATTCATTTTTTTCTTGCTTGATGGTTAAAAATTTGGTAAGATAATAAATACATTGAGAAACAAAAGTTGTCTAACTAACATCTCTGATTTCTCCGCCAGTAGAGGGGCGTTAAAAGTTCTACAAAGAGGATGGGAAAATAACCTCTTACCAGAAAAAATAACCCATACTCGCTTCCCCTGTTATAGCGAAAAATAAATTAAGACTGGGTGTGAGAGATGCTCCATAACACATAAACATCTGGATTGCTGTGTAATCCTTCCCCACATTAAACGGGTAAGGACGAGAAGCTAAACAGTCGTAAGAATAAAGTACCGCAACTATCTGATGAAGCGGTTTATCAAAGAGTCAGAGGGCAGGAAAGGCACTACAAACCCGCTGATCTCGTAAAGATTATCTAGCATAGCAGATTATTGACTATGCCGTGTAAAGAGGCACACGTATTAGCACCTCGGTCTAACCAAAGGAACGACGTAAAATTGACCTTGTGAGGGCAAGACAGTCCAAGACACCACAAGAGGCTAGTAACCTCAAGTCTAGAAATGGTCGACATTTCGATATCCGAGGATAAGATTGTTATTTCACTGACAATCGTGGATATGGCGCCCCTTGATACGGGACTTTATGAAATAGTGTTAAAGCTGTTTTGTATCGGAGAGGGCCATAACAGTTACTAGCGGAGGTGGTGCTAGTTACACAAGTGATTTTATAAAAAGCTACATACCTTTGGTGGGGTTTGTGGCTTTTTTTGTGTTTACAGCTCGCCAAGAAAATGTTATAATATGCTATGAAAAAGATTATTGGAATACCTATTATTTGTTTTTCAGTTTCTGGTTGTGCCGGAGGTGCGGTAACTTTTGTGGACGCAGTTCTTACTACCCTTAGTGGTGCAGATTTTATTACTAGAACAACAACAGATAAAGGTATAGTGGACCACGGTTTGGACGAGGTAACAGGAAAAAACTGTAAAGTTTCAAACATAATTAAAGACAAAAAGATTTGTGAAGATAAACTAATAAAACAAATGGAAGAATTAAATTGTGACACATTCAGCTTTGACAAAGACGGAAATGTATACTGCGTCGAAAAAACAAAAGAATACAAGTAACCTAACTACAAATTACAATACTAACTATTGTAGAGTTTGTGGAAATGAGTTTAGTGAAAAAAGAGCTACTCTAGGGTACGAAACGTGTTTGCTGCATGGAGAAACAGAACGAGAATTTACTGTTGCTCCTGCATACAATAAAGGAGCATATCAAGTTATTAGCAGACAAAACGTAAAAGATATTGGACGATGAAAGACGATTATTTTAATAGTCGTCCTTTATTTTATTCAGAAGAACACGACTTTTATAGTAGTCATCTTATGGATTTTGCTAAGTACCGCTGTCCTTTGTCTAAGACTTACAGAAGGTGGATTTCTAGCGATACGTGGAGGATGTCTACAGATGTCTTAAAGATAGCACCTATAGATGCACATTCATCTATCATTGAAGGAGTTAGTTGTGTAAACCCAATTCCTAAAATACCAGTAATAGATCCTATTGATTATGATAGTTGGAAAATACTATTAAAAAAAGTTTTAGTAAATCAAATAAAACAACTTGATAATCCTTTATTTTTATTATCTGGAGGTGTAGATAGTTACTTACTTTTTTGTTTATTAGTGGATAATAAAATACCTTTCACAGCTTTATACTTATATAAAAACAAAGATTCTGAGTTTGAAGCTATCAGCCGTCTAGCTAACTCTGAAGTATGTAGTTACGAGATAATTTTTTATAATTACTCAAATATAAAACTAAATGACAGGATGTACAATCCTCCTTTTACTACTTTTGGTGTAAAGATAGATTCTTTTTTATGTGATGTTTTATTGGATTCAAGATTTAAAAAATATTCTACTGTTTTAACAGGTTTTGACGCAGAGATGGCTTTAGGACAAACAAAATGGGGTCTTTATGGATTTTACAAAAATTTTGATATACCTAATCATAAATATGGAAAATATATTACTTATGAGTATGATGAAGAAGAAAATTTAGAGTTAGAGAATTATGGAGGGTGGCGTACGAGAGCAGCTAAAAAATCACAACAATCTAGAGATTATTTATTGTTAGAGTTCGTTACTGGTAAAAAATTTATTTCTCCTTATTTGGATAAAGAACTATTTATCTCTGCTGCAAATTTAGATGCTGAAGCAACTATAAAAAATGTTTACAAATTACCACAATTAGATTTAATAGAAGAAACAGGAAGGAATACATCTAACATGAAAAAATACCCTACCCATATAACAAGAGGGTTTCTTGGAACTGCCAGGGAAAAACATAAAGACTGGACGATACTTTACATGAGGAAATATTTTACATGAATAAAATGTGGGCTGAGTTGCCCGATTTAAAACTCGATTACAATACACTACCCCGCGCTGATGCTAGTGAAATTAAGCCAAATAAATATGGTTTACAAAACATCTATGTTGGTGATGATTATATGTCTTATCTTCGTAGAACGTTATTAACTAAGATTGATAACGCCTTCGTAGGTATATTTTTTAAGAATAGTTGGTTTAATTGGCATAAAGACGGAAGACGCACTTGTGCTATTAATGTACTGCTGACTCCTGAAGATGAGAATTCGTATTGCGAAATGATATGCCCTGACACAAATGAAGTGCATCGAGTACCATATAGACAAAACGTACCTATGCTATTCAATGCGCTTAACATTCATAGAGTTATGAATACAACAGAAAAAGATAGAAAAATCTTAAGCATTTCTTTTTATGATAAAGCCAATGATGGTAGTGGGTTTTTCTTTGACGAGATTTTAATGTTATATGATAAAGGATTGATGATAAATGACATGGACATCTACCAGATCTGATCAAAATTGGATTCTTGATAACTTTTTAAAGTTAAGCGAAAACGAGGATACGCTCCACCCAGGTGTTCTAGCCCAACGGTTAGAGCGAGGTTACAAATATAGTGATCTACAAGAAGTGTATAGTAAAATCATCGGTCGTAGGTCTTATTCTAAGAGCTGGGCTAAGCAAGGCCGGAAGCTAGAACTACTTGCAGAGCAAGCTACATCATCACAATCAAGAGCCGAATTTTATCATCGCGCAGCGATGTGTTATGGTAGGGCTCAACACACTATTAAGGGAAAAGACCATCCACAGAAGATAGAATACTACCATCAGATGGGAGTGTGTTGGAAACTATTTGAAGAGAACCATAAATCTATACGTACTGTTGAAGGACCTAATCATTCATATGTTGTAATGGAGCAGAAGGAGGATGATGCCCCTGTAGTTGTTGTTATTCCCGGCATGGATCAATTCAAAGAAGAGGTATTATTTCCATATAATAATCCGTGGTTTAATAGAGGATTTACAGTTGTAGTCATGGAAGGGCCGGGGCATGTTAGTCAGTTAATGAAAGGTAATTATATAGATGCTGATAATATGTCAGATGCTGTTGTAGAGGTTGTTAGCAGTTTAAGTTTACCTGGAAAAAATGTTAGTACTGTGTTGTTCGGCATGAGTTTTGGTACTAGATGGGTTATTGAAGCCGCAGCGCGGATTGGGCGCCCTAAGATAGCGGCTTGTATAGGCCAAATGGCTAATGTTGGCAGCTCTAAAATCATATTTAAACAAGCACAACCAAACTTTAGACGTATTTTTATGGAGATGGCTAACATAAGTGATGAAGATAAGTTTGACAAATACTGTGATAAGATTGACAGACAACTAGTCAAACGAGCCAAACAAATTCATTTTCCCTACCTTATGGTTGCAGGTGAAATGGATGAATTGTGCCCCCCAGAGCAAACAATTGAGTTTATACGAGAGAACATACCACACGGCGAAGTATGGATGTATGAAGATTGTTTCCATGTAATGGGAGAGGTGTGTGGTAACATTTATGGCCCGATTGCAGACTGGGCTAGACACGTAGTAGAAGGACATTGGGAGCCAAAAGAAGAAACCATAATGTGGGTTACCAATTAGGAGAAATTAATTGCGGGTATAGTATAAAGGCATTATTACAGCCTTCCAAGCTGAAGATGAGAGTTCGATTCTCTCTACCCGCTCCAAATTGTGTGGACTGTTACAGGAATTGAAAGTAACTATTTAGTTGCATGAATGTTAGTTTTCCTGTAATATATAAAAATAATGAAAACAAACAAACAAAGAGGAAATTCAATATGAACATTGAAAATATGACACGAGATGAGTTAGTTGCTGCTCTGGAACAAGAAACTGCTAAAAACGAAAAGCAGCTTGTTGTGAAGGTTAGCCCAAAAGGCTGTGTACAGGTAAACGGCATTCGTCGGTTCCCCGTCACCTTCTACAAGGATGAGTGGGCGCAGATTTTCGGTCTTAAAGATCGGATTGAATCGTTCATTCAAGAAAACGATTCCGCTCTTGCTTCTAAGTAAGGAATAATCGTTGTGACATACAATGAACTTAAAGAACTTGTGCAGCATCACTGTCACTTATATTATGACGTAAACCGTCCCGAGATAAGTGATGAAGAGTTTGACCGTATATATGGCCAGCTTGAAAAAGTAGAAAAAGCACAAGGGTGGAGTGACGCAGACTCTCCTACTCTACTTGTAGGTGGAGAAGGCGGAAAAGTAAGACACCCACACAAACTCTATTCACTAAACAAAGTTTATGATGAAGCAGAGATTGGCAAAGAGTTTATTGTAGAAGCACCTAAACTTGACGGGGCAAACCTAACCCTCATTTATGAGGAAGGAAAGCTTCAGATGGCTCTTACACGGGGGGATGGAGAATTCGGTGAGAATGTAACCCACCTTATTCCCGCCCTACGAGGTGTCCCTAAATACGCAAAAGACTGTATAGTAAACGGGGAATGCGTAACAGACAATGAGGTTGACAATTTTAGAAACTATGTTAGCGGTGCGCTAGGCTTACTAGAGGTGAGCGAATTCCGTTCACGTAACATTAGATTTATTGCGCACGAACTTCTTGGGGTTCAAATGAACTACACTGCCAAAATGAAAGTCTTAACAAATGCAGGATTTCATACAGTGTTCGATGAAGAACTTTGTTCTAAGTATCCTCAAGATGGATTAGTTTATAGAATTAACGATTGGCAAACTTGTGAACGTTTAGGATATACTTCTAAATATCCAAGATTCGCCATTGCGCTTAAAGAAAGAAATTCTTTAGTCGCTACAACTACATTAAAAGAAGTGCTATGGACTGTAGGCAGAACTGGCGCTGTAAATCCGACTGGACTCGTCGAGCCTGTTGTACTCGATGGAGCCACGGTAAGTCGTGTAACTTTGCACAATATGGAATTTATATTAGGCCATGACTTGGGCCTTGGCGACCTCATACAGATAGAACGCGCAGGGGGAGTAATTCCAAAGTTCAATGAAGTTATCCAGCATTCTAGCCACAATCTAAAAATTGAACAAAGACATGCCGAAGCCGCTGTTGGTCATACGCTTCGAAGGGTCGGCCCAAGACTTTACTGTGAAGATGGGTCGCAGCATGATACAGTAAAGCTACTTGAATATTTTATTAAGACTCTTGATATCAAGGGTCTAGGTCCAGCGTCCGTGACCAAGATGCAGCTGAAACATCCGGCTGATTTATATCAGTCTCACGATTGGAGTAAGCTCGGGGCAAATGGAATAAAAGTTCAAGACGAAATAGAACGTAGCAAGACAAAACCTTACGAGGTAGTACTTGCATCATTCGGTGCCCCTGGTGTTGGTAAATCTATGGCTAAAAAGATAGTACAACACATACCTTCGTTCAATCGGTTGCGAGAGATTGAAACGGTGCATATTACAGGAATTGGCCCAAAGCGCATTGAACAAATCTTAACTTGGCTTGATGTAAATGAAGACTGGATTAAGAAAATGCCATTACAACTGGAACAGGATCAGAGCATAGATTCCGTGATCAATTCCGACGGAATTAGGAAGATATGCATAACAGGGAAACTAGATATGTCCCGTTCTGAACTGGCCTCTCATTTAGAGGAGAAGGGATTTACGGTCACTAGCACAGTCACAAAAGACTGCTATGCCCTGATTTCTGGGGGTGATACTACCAGTTCAAAATATAGGAAAGCTAGTAGTCAAGGAACAAATGTAATTGACTATTGGGAAAACCGAAATGACATACTTCAAGGAATAGTTTAGTTTTTTGAAGGAATGAAATTAAGAAGGGGCTTGCTTGCAAGTCCCTTTTTTGTTATAATATTTATAATGAAAAATTTAACAAAAGGAAAAAACTATGTTTGGACAAGGTATTTTTGCTATTGACAATGTTCGCATTGAGAACGGCAAGCTTATGCTTGATTGTGTGGATCGTGATAAAATAGAGGGTACTCGTACCATTTCTATGACCGCGACTGAGGCACAAGCACTAGTAGATGAAATTTGGCATACTGCCACAGACTATCAAAATAAGTTGAGGAGGGAACTACAAAGTGTTTAAAAAGAAAACAGTTATTTGGATGACATTTATTCTCACACTTTTATCAGGTCTTCTCATTGAATATGGAGAAGGTATATCTATTATGGCATTAGTCTGGATGATACCTGTACTAAGTGTATTTGTTTATATGCTTATGATGCAAGATTGGAAAGAAAATGGCTGATTGGAAAACCCTTACAGATTGGGAAGACAACAACAAAGTTGCCGCTATTTTGGTAGTGGGCGTCGATGACGTAAAAGATTATTGGATCGATATCTGTGATGAACCAGAAAAACTAGAAGGTCTCACAGACGAACTAATTTATGACGGCTTGCGACACGTAAGTCGAAAGATTGATTTGGGAGAATACTATCAAGAGATTTATACTTGGGCTACAGATAAAGCTGAAGAGTATCGCTTGATGGAACAAACAGAATCAGAAATGTTGGAGGATAATTCCGATGGCTAGGCCCAAGATATATGAACGTAACCCCGATACTGGCGTAATTCGTTGGAGGTATCTTGGAGAAAACCCTAATGACTATGGTTGGCCTAACTATGGAAACATTTTGTCTGAAGATGAAAATATAAACATAAAAGAAGAGGATAATTCAGATGCCTAAGTTTAGAATTTATGAACAGTGTTACGTTGACGTAATCTATGAAGTAGAGGCTGAGTCTATAGAGGCAGCTAGAAAACTTTGGGACGAAGGTGCTTATGACCTTCTTAATCATGTTGGAGACTCTGATTATGAGGGAACTGGTGAAATTGATATAGAGGAGTGGGATTAATGCCTAATTGGTGTGAAAATCGTGTCAGTGTTCATGGAGAACCTGATCAAGTAAAAGACTTTATTAAGCTAGTTCGAGGAGAGGGTAAAGAGGGAGACTTTAGTTTTCAGTCTATCGACCCTTGCCCACAAGAACTAATAGACACTCCAGCATCTTTTGGGAATGAAGAGGACAAGCCTCGTCACGAAGAGATGCTAGAAAAATATGGTTATGCTAATTGGTATGATCGTAACGTCGCTAAGTGGGGAACAAAGTGGGATGTCGGTGAGACAGACTACTATGACGCAGACGATGATGGATATGTGCAGTATGAGTTTATGACTGCTTGGGGTCCTCCCGATGGTATCTATGATACTCTAGTTGAGAAGTTTCCTGATCTTAGTATTTCGTGGTTCTATCACGAGCCAGGATGTGAGCTAGCAGGGTATCTCGGTAATGACTGATGAAGGGTTTACTGTTTTCAATAATAGAGAACTTAAACTGTTAAAAGCATACATGGGTCATCATGGCTGGAAAGATTTGATGGTAGGCATGTCTTGTGAAACTGAAGAACAGTTGCACAATAAATTTAAGATGACTGACATCGAAATTAATGTGTTTAGGAGTAAACTGGGTATATAAGCCGAAATAGCTCAGTTGGTAGAGCAGTTGATTTGTAATCATCAGGTCGTGGGTTCGAATCCTACTTTCGGCACCAGAAAAAATAGAGAAGATTATGGAAATAATTTGGGTACTTTATTTAATAGTGTGTAACAATACACAATGTGTTAAACAGGTTGTGGATACTCATGATACATTAGCTTTATGCGAAGAAGGACAAGTTTTTTATAAACAAATGCCTTTGGATAGTAATAGTATGTGGAAAACTGTAGAGTATAAATGTGTGTCTGTGACTCCTTCTGGTTATGAAGGTACAGATGCATGATTAAAAAATTAATTCAATTTCTCGGAATAAAACTATTAAAATATAACGGCAGGTCATGCAACCAATGCGTGGGCTGCTGTTATGCGTTTTACATAAACGATGGAGAAGTTAAAAAGAAGGTTGGAGAATTATGTCCTAAATTAGATACTACAGATACGTTTATTTCTTCTGCGACTCGGGGACTTTGTACAATATATAGAAAGAGGCCCAAGACTTGTAGTAAATATTGGTGTTTATGGAGACTAGGTTTTGGGGCTGAGAAAGACTGGCCCATGAAATCTGGACTAGTTTTTTCTTCTCACCCAAATGGAACAATTCATGTAAATGAGCTATTTAATGGTAGATATACTACTTCAAAAGACACTATAGATAGAATGAAAGTAGCAACAAAGAAAAAGTTTTTTGTAAAAGGTAATGGAGGATTGATATGATAAAAGTTAAGCTAACAGATATACAAGGTGAAACAGTAAAAGAAGATAATCGTTACACAGTTAAAGATAATACTCTTCTTAATAATCTTGTGTTAAGTTCTACTAATTTACACAAAAACAAAAGCACTACAGGGCATAAACATGCTGGACAAGAAGAAATATATATGTTTTTACAAGGTAGTGGTAAAATGGAACTAGGCTCTTACGGAACCTTTGATGTTAGTGCCGGAGATATAGTTCAAATTGAAGATGGAGAATTTCACCGCGTACATGCAGGATCAGAAGGTTGTTATTTTGTTTGCGTGTTTGATGGCCGGAGGACTAAGTGAAAGATAGATTTTTTGAAGCTGCTAAAGCAGCAGCTTTAGTATCAGAAGGCGTGGGCAAACGTAAAAGTTTTAAGCACGGAGCAGTAATTGTAAAAAAGAATCAAGTGCTTGCAAGTGGGCATAATTCATATAAAACCCACCCTCTTATGGCAAAGTATACAGCATTTCCACACCTACATGCAGAACAAAAAGCGATTATTAATCTTGGACTAGATAACTGTCATGGATTGGATTTGTATGTGGTTAGAATAAATAAACAAAAAAACTTTATGATGAGTAAACCGTGTTCAGTATGTAGAATACTTATTGACAAGGTCGGTATTCGTAATGTATACTATACAGACAATAAAGGAAAAACTGCCCTTAGCTCAGCTGGATAGAGCAACAGCCTTCTAAGCTGTAGGTCGTAGGTTCGACTCCTACAGGGCAGGCCAATGCGACCGTGGTGAAATAGGTAAACACAACAGACTTAAAATCTGTCGCTTCTAGCTTCCCAGTTCGAGTCTGGGCGGTCGCACCAAGGTCCTGTAGTTTAATGGTAAAACACCCGACTTATATTCGGCATAGTCTCCAGATTAGAGAGCGATACAGGTTCGAATCCTGTCAGGACTACCAAATTAAAAGGAACAAAACAATGGACATAATATTTGATATAGATGGGACTCTTTTAGATATTAATCACAGATTAAGACATATCAAAAAGACTCCCAAAGATTGGAAAGCCTTTCGCGATCCAAAAGAAAAGGTATTTGATGTGCCTATCATGTCAGTAATTAGGATAGCAACTGCACTAATGCACGCACCCTACCCTAAAAATAGAATAATCTTTGCTTCTGGACGTTCAGAATCAGAAAGAGCTGATACTGTTCGTGCATTGAATAAGTGGTTTTTACTCGATGGATGGCAGGATATATATAATCCAAAAGATTTTGGAGAAGGCTATACTCTTGAGAACACTCCTACCGCTCCTTTCTACCTGAGGGCAGAAAAAGATTTTCGTGCTGACACCGTTGTCAAACGGGAAATGTATGAGCAAATGCTAGAAGATGGGTATGATCCCAAATTAGTGTTTGATGATCGTCCTTCGGTTCTCAGAATGTGGAGAGAAATTGATGGACTCAAAGTAGTTGATGTTGGACACGGAGTAGAGTTCTAACTCACTTTTATCTTGCGTCATGCTTAAAATTAGAGTATTATGAATTTATTAAATCAAACAGAGAAAGGAAAGCAAATGGCAAAGACTGCAAATTACACTGACGAGCAAATCGACACCATCGCCGCTATGTACCAAGAACTTGGTAATGACGGTCTTGACGAGATTGCTTCTGAAGTTGGTAAAACAGTTCGCTCTGTTCGCGCCAAGTTGGTCCGTGAGGGAGTTTATGTAGCTCCTGACAAGACCACGACTCGCAAAGATGGTCCCACGAAGAAGGAGCTTCTCCGTGAACTGGAAATTGCGGTTGGTGAGGACATCGATGTAACCAACTTTATGGGTGCGACAAAGCAGGGTATCCAGTTCTTGGTAAATACCCTTCGCGACTAGACATCGTGCATATTTATTAAAAAACCTCTTGGCAACAAGGGGTTTTTTTGTTATAATGTTTTATGATAAAAATTTACAACAAAGGAGATGCAATTTAATGGCACATGAAGTTGAAACAATGGCTTACGCGGGAGCAGTTCCGTGGCATGGTCTAGGGTTTAAGGTTAATGACGACCTATCACCCCAAGAGATGATGCAAGCCGCAAAGTGTGATTGGCGAGTGGAAAAACTTCCTCTTACCTATACCGCACAAGATAAAACCCTAACAGTTCCTAATAAATGGGCGCTAGTCCGTGATAGTGATGGAACGTATTTCGATTCAGTCGGAAATGGTTGGGAACCTCTACAAAATGAAGATGCATTCGCATTTTTCAAGGATTTTGTAGCTAAAGGTGATATGCAGATGCATACTGCTGGGTCACTTCGTGGAGGTAAAATCGTATGGGCACTAGCAAAGGTTGCTGATACGTTTGAGCCAGTTAAAGGAGATGAAATCGAGTCTTACGTCTTGCTTGTCAATCCTCATATCAGAGGCAAAGCAATCGAAGCACGTAGCACTCCGATACGCGTCGTGTGTAGGAATACGATGAATTTTGCACTCTCATCGACATCATCTCGTCGGATTACAGTCAATCATAATCAACAGTGGGATGAAGATTATGTGAAGACCATGTTAGGTCTGGCTAAAGAATCTACCGCTTTGTATGTAGAAAAGGCTGAGTTCTTAGCAACTAAGTTCTTTAACGATGCTACTATCGACGACTTCTTCGCAGATGTGTTCCCACACTCTGACAAACAAAGTGAGGAGTTTTCAAAGAATGCACTACGTGCTCACGAAGTGCTTTCAGAGCAGCCTGGGGCTAATCTAGCCTCTGGTACTTGGTGGAGTGCTTTTAACGCGGTAACTTACATGACCGATCACGAAATGGGTCGTAATGTAGATACCCGCCTTAACTCAGCATGGTTTGGTCAGAACCGTAATCGGAAAGAACTAGCGCTACAAAAGGCTGTGGAATATGCAGAAGCAGCTTGAGTTAGCACTAGAAGAGGGGGCCGACCAAGAGGTTCGTCCTCCTTTTAAAACCGTAGTAACTGATTATTATGAAGAGTGGCATAATGAGAAGCGAGTTATTCGTTGTGTGGTTCGTACTACACAGCATCTCAACTCTCCCCATAGTCCTATTAAAACATATAAAGTTTACTATCTATGATAACAATTCTCATGGTACTTACGCTTAATCTAGGAAACGTTGAAGTTGTAGTTGATATGGCTCAGTTGTATGACACTCAAAATGTTGACGAGTGTCGCGCACTGATTCCTGAAATGCTACAACTTTATCAAGCTAAGAGTGCGTACTGTGCCGTGGGAGGTATTTTAAACTCTTTGGAGAAATCATGATGAATAAAATTTTAGTAGCGTCATTCTTTGCATTTTGTATGTTGGGTGCGTTATCTGTATAGGATGCTACAGACGAGAAAAAGAAATTAACAAAGAAAAAACAGATGAGTTATAATAATATAGAAAATCTTTGCAACGAAATGACTGTTGCAGAGCTTATGAAACATTACGGGAAGTCCAATCGGGGAGTTAAGAATGTTTTAACTCTTAGGGGATTATCCTGTAAAGACTATAGGAGCAAGCGCATTGACACTAACTTCCAGGAAGTCCCTCATAAAGACGCTGGGAAGAAAGTAGATTACAGCACTATTACTGAAAAGTCTTTGCCTATGAGTATAGCAGAACTAAACTCAACAACCACTCTTAATTTATTATTAACAGGGCAGACTCAGTATCAAAAAAGTAATGTAGTCAACCAACTCGCAGCTCGGTGCCAATTTCACGTAGTTATATGTCTTCCAATGCTTAAGATTGGATTGAATGATACTATTAAACGGCTAAATTCAATTACACAAGATCCAGATAATCCTTTTAAGGTTATAGAGTATAATCCTAAAAAACAAAGTGCAGAATGGATTCAAAATGAGTTGGATCAACAACGTTGTATTTTTATTGTTGGGATGAACCAACAACGGTTAGAGCCTTCTCAACTGCTAAGTGCTATGGAAGGAAAATATAATCGAAAAAATTGGATTTTGTTTATAGATGAGTCTGATTTGTTTGCAGAAAATTTACTAAATCTTAAAGATTATGTAGGACGAGAATGGGCTTTCAAACGTTGGGTTAAACATTTCGATAGAGTCCTTCACGTTACTGCAACTCCTATGTCACTATTTCTTCGACGCGAAAATATTCCTGATGTGATATTGCTGCGTGAGCCTCCTCATTATGTGGGTTATCGAGACTATTCTTTTAAGAGCTTAGACTCGAAAATCAATTTAAATGATTATGTAGAGATTGTTCAATCAGTTTATTCAGATTTTTCAAGGGGGCGTGATAATCTGTTTATCTACAATCAAAAAACAAATGCAATACACGATGAGCAAGCTAGTGCTATTTGTCGTAATTGGTCAGATGAACTTGCTGTTATAACAGTAGCTGACCGATCAGGTATTCGAGTTTGGTATGGTGATCAAGTAGAAGAGGGCTTTTCCGATATTCAAGCAGCTAGTACAAGAGCCTACGAGTGTCGTGATATTGTAGTTTATTTAGCAGGTCAAATGTTAGGCCGTCAGCAAAGCGTGGTTGATGAGGCAGGGCTTTATCCGGTAAGAAACATTGTCTATACTTCTAGGTCTATTACTAACGGCAGCTCAGTTATTCAAATGTGTGGTCGAGCGTCAGGAAGTTACCCAGATCGAGTTAATCGCAATGCTCCTATTATTTATTGTGCCTCACAAGAACTAGCTAAGGAGATTCGTTCGCAGCACGAAGATAGTGCTAGATTAACAAACGAGCTGTACACTAACTTTCCAAATGGGGCAAGTGATGAAGAAAAATCTCGATATATTGCGCAGTTTGAGTTTGAGGCTAAAGATAACCCTGTAATGGGTCGTATGATGAACGGGTTTACTAAATCAAAATGGTATAGTCAGGAAGAGATAGATGCTTCTCCACTAATTACTGAGTGGATTCCGGCTGAAAAGATTGATCCTAACTATGAAACACTTCCTAAAGATCATGTAGTAGCTCAGTTGCAAAAATTGGGATATGCAATTAACAACGTACATAACTACAGAGTTTCAAGAGAACCAGATAAAGTACCAGTGATAACTAAATTCTCAAAGGATGGTAAATATCAAATGTTTTCTAAAGGAGTTAGAGTAAGAAAGATTGAAAATGCGACTGGAAATTATAGGTTTCATTCACATCTAGGAACGGAAAAACTCCGGTTAGATCCTTCATCTAAACCTTCAGGATATAAACTCTCATAGCTTATTCTAAAGTATTAAAAGAGGCAGGGCAATAGTCCCTAGCCTCTTTTTTTATGTTCTGAGCAACCCAACCTAGAAAGCAATCTAACAATTCTTACTACAAAATTCTTGAATCTTCTATCATTCTAGTGTATAGTAGAAGAATAAGAACAACAATCTCTATCTAGATATTTTCATGAATCTCATTACCGACGTGCAAAGCGTTGCCAACCTATCTAAACTAGTTATCTCCTAACATATTTTAAAAGTCAGTCAATTGCACTGCTAAGGACATTGACAAGATGCAAAATCTATGCTACTATTAGCTTGTCTAGAGAACAAAAAAAAGTAACATCGTTACACAGTTTATGAAATACATAAGCATAGCTTCAATTTTTTCAATATTATTCATACGCTTTGACCGGCTGTTTAAGCTAACGCAAACGTAGTTTTGCCAGATGCTTATCACTTACTCCGACTTCGGAGGCAGCTGTCAACAACGCTGACAATCGCTTTAATTGCGACGCAAAGCGTGCATCCGCGTCATGGCACTACGTGCCAACAATAACCTCTTTCCATGTGCTGTGGATGGAGGTTTTTTTGTATCTATATTCTACTTGCACTATAAATTCCTCACTAAACCATTCAGCGTGCGAACGAAGTTCGCTATGGGCTGCGCTGCGAGCACCCGATGTCAAGTTTTTTGAGTGGTTGGGGCGCCAAAATATTCCATATTTTACGTTATTTCACTGTAATTTGAGCAGAAACACAAAGATTTGCATTTAAACATAGCGTGCGACCGTAGGGAGCCACGTTTTGCTTGCACACAAGCCACATTTGTGCTATAGTAGGTATATTATGTTATAATGGGGGAGTATATGCCACACGCAGGCTCCACTAGGTCGAATATACACTTTATTAGCTGCATCTCTGTCGAGATAGCGGCTTTTTTATTGCATAATGCCTAAAAATGTGCTATAATTGGTTGGTGGCTGGGGACGGGGGAGGTATATCCAATCCTAGACTAGATATTTTGATTGAAAATGCACTAATGTTAGCAAGAACTTAGAAAAAGTACTTCACTTTTGCACTGGTGCTAGGGAGGACTTGCTTTGGAACTTCGTTCCACCCCGGGGTACGATAGAATTTGTACTTATTTTGGTCGTTTTGGTACTGGTGCAGTTACTTTTAATGTACTTCGTACATAAGTAGTTGATTTTATTTAATTTTTTTGGTAGTTTTTGTACTACAACTTTTAAAATATACTTGACTAATGGTAGACTTGACTCGAAAATCTACTTCCTAGCAATGCAACGTCGAAAATTTACTTCGAAAATCGACTTTGTACTGGCGCTGGGGCGCTCTGGTATTTTCTGAATTTATTGTGGAATATCAATGGGTTAGAGGTAGGAGTATTTAAGTTGTCTTATCTGCCAGTAATGGTGCAAAAAGTTCTTGACTTTCAATGGCTTATGGGCCCCCGGGGCGCGGCTAACCCTTTGAATTCATTCGCATTTTTAGAGTCGCATACATCTCTTGCAATTGTTCTTCCGCACATTCACCGCAAACGCTAGGCTCCTCATATGCCTCTGTTAGCCATGCACAATCGTCGCACCCATCTCCTGGATGTGGATTAAAAGAATATTCTGGTATCTGTTCCATGCTCTCACCTCAATAGTAAATAAATGATGCCACTTAGCACAATCGTTTCCGATACAATGCTATAGCAGAGGTAAACCTTGATGACCCAAGGCCATGCCCTTTTTAGTTTTTCGTTTTTTATCATCATGTCACCATAACAAAAAGAAATAGTAGAAAACCAAGAAACCCACCTAAAGACCAAAGCCATAATTTGATGATGGTATCTTTAGCATCAACAATGCCGTCACCATTCAGATCATCACCGTTGACTTGTTTATTCTCAGTTTTACCCCCACCATTTCTGGCATTAGCTCTCACCCAATATGTTCCGCTTGAGTGCGACTTAGGTTTCATTCCTGCCTGTCGCATTAGTCTAACATCTCCAATGCTTGAGCCAATCCGCTACCAGTTGTCGAACGCTCGCCTTGGTATTCGATTGCCGCTTGTTCTGCCTCTGTCTCATAGGGGCAAGCCTTAACACCACAAGGCATGATAGATGGGCGATTGCTGGTTTCTGCCCAAAGATTGATCCCGCAAGTTCTGCACGTTCCTGTTTTTTCCATATCTGTCATTCCTTCTATTGTCAAGTTGTGGGGAGATAGTAGCACACTATCCCCCCATTGTCAAGCGATTTATTGGTCTGTGACCATATCGCTTTCTGCGATAGTGCTATCAAAGTGAGCAATCAAATCAGTGATTGCCGACTTCGTTGCACCCATGAAGCCATCGACTTCAAAAGGGGCCACAGCTTCAAGCTGGTGAAGCAACTCCTTTTTGGTCGGACCCTCACGCTTGGCCGCAGAGGTCTTAGGCGAGGCGACATATACGCCCTCTCGCACCAGTTTGGAACGTACAGAACGCACGTTCTTTCCAATCGCTTCCGCGATCTTGTCGAGACCATCGTTGCCGAGGTCTTCGTACATGGAAACGGCCTGATTGACCATTTCTTCAGTGTAGTTAGCCTTGCTAACTGTTTTCGTATCAGCCATATTTATGTCCTTTCATATGGTCTAGTGGTTAACGATCTGTGTATTATACACGATCTTTCAGAATTGTCAAGTCATCATCGAGGATTGACGTAATTTTATCTGTCGGTGTGACATATTCGCCACACTTGAAGATAAGCGACCCATCAACCTGCCTATCAAATAGAACTGTAGCAAATGTTCCATCACCGTTATCTCGTTTGATTTCGATGGCAGAACGCCCAGAACTTGACTGTAAAATAGTATTGGCTTGATAGGTCATTAAGTCGCTCCTTGATGATGATTATATAATACCATGAAAGATTGCCAAAAGTCAAGATAAATATGAATTAAAAGAGTCAATGATTTCAATGACTTAGCGGGCCCCCGGGCGCCGCCTAACCCCCTGATTTCATTTAATCTTTTCCTATAATCCAATCCATGCTTAGCCAATCTGTGTCCTCTGGCATAATTTCAACTTTGTCGCCGTGCTGTTCCTTGAGCTGATTCCAGATATGAGCATTATTCATGCGTAACATATTACTCTCTTTATGGCAACTATAGTAACTGCCACTTGATCCATAGAAGTTAAACCTATCACCAGCATCCTCTACACGAGTAATGCCGCTGTTCATACGCCAGCTGTCGCCGTCAAGGTAGCCACCGCTCCAACCAGCAAGCACACGATAATGTGGGTCATCACCTTTGATTTTGATAATCACCCAATTATCTGGATTATACATTGTTTTCATCCTCGCCTCACCAGCCTGATGCATCATGCCGCCACCTCTGAGGATATCAACCCCATACGCTCATTGGCGATACGTGAACACCTCGCACCCAATTCATTGAAAGGGATTTGCTTTTTACGACCCAAGACGACACGCAACAATTCCGCTTCGCCTTCCGCATCCGCAAAGCCTTCATGCAAATGCTGGTATTCTGGATCAATCTCAAAGCGTGTGACGCTTTCCGCTGTGGTGGACGCTCTGCCCGATTTAATCTTAGGCAGAAATTCCTTTGCACCTTTAGGACACGACATTGCCCAAAAGAGCCAGATATCAAGCCAATCAACTCGCTTTGATTTGACAAAGTGTGAACGCTTGCCAACAAGATGTTGCGTGGTCTTATCTAACACACGTTGATCAAAAGCGGCATTGTATGCACATACTACCGCACGATGGCCTTTACACTGGACACGCGATATTTCTTGATTGAAGATATTGCGAACCGTTGCAAAATTGGCTGGCGTGATTGACTTGTTAGCCTTGAACCAGTATTGTGCAATTTTCTTTTTGTAATACGGTTCATCCTTTTGAAGAACATCCGCACACAAATAAGAACCTTGCGAGTATTCACGACCTTTTCGGTCTATGGCTTTCCAACCAATATCGAACACCATACCGTCATATCGACAAGTTTCGGTATCGATCACAAAAAATACTGTTGGCTTCATTAAGCTACCCTTTCATGTTGTTTACATTGCTCCAAGCATCTTACATGATGTTGTATGCGTTTGTCAAGTCTTTTCTGCTCATCACGATCCACATGGTTCATTTTCAACCATAGATGGCGAATGATCCGTTCGTGTTTGAACTTCTCTTTTCTAACGATGCCGTTCATATTCTTTTCCTTCTCTCGAATTTAAGAGGCAATAGCTTGTTTGCCGTTGTCGTTTTGATCTTACCGCCTAGATTTGCCATTGTCACCTTTAATGGGGCGAACTCTAGCATAAACTGGCGACAAGTGCCACATGGCGCGATAGGTTGTTCTGCATCTGCTATCAAAGCAATGTGTTTAGGCTCTGCACCGTCCATGACGCAATTCGATATTGCTACACGTTCGGCGCAGATGCCGACACTAGAACAAGCGGCTTCGATGTTTGCACCATGATACACCTTACCGTTGTCACCGATAACGGCGGCCCCAACTCGATAACCAGAATAGGGCGCACTCGCTTTTTTTCTGGCTTGCCTTGCTTGTTCTACTAATTTCATCCTACTACCTTTTTAGGAAGAATTACACCACGATACTGTTCATTGCTTGTTTGTACTTCAAAAGTACCGTTGGCTTTGAAGTATTCGTCAGAAGAAATCCATTCTTTGTTGACTAGAAATCCCCATTTACGGACACGCTTTAAGGTTCCGAACAGTGTCCAAACCTTGCCTTCAGTTCCTGGCTTTAGATATACGCGATGGAAATTTTTAGCGCCACGACAGGACCAGTCGCCTGCACTACGCTCTAGCGCATAACCATTATCGCCCATTACTTCCAAATATCCTGTCTTTAGGATACGACCAAATGATGCCCAAGGATGGTCATGTACGTCCTTTGCATCGCTCATAAAGAATTGATGAATCATTAGTTCAAAATACTTGGACTTCACCAAGTAAAAACGCCTCATATATAGTTGAGGCTCACCGTCCTCACCTTTACGATAGAGTTCTCTCATACCACCGCGTTTCTCAATCCACTTCGCTAACTTCTCAAACCACATTTCAGTTTTCTCCATTGGTTTCTATGTGTCGTTTCAGTCTGTGTATAATACACAAAAGAAACGAAAATGTCAACTAAAAACGCACATAAAAAGTCTAATGAAATCAATCACTTAATCGGGCCCCGGGGGCTGGCTAACTCTTTGAAATCATTGAAGAATTACCCTCGCCAGCCCTATTAGTAGAATACAAGTTACCACCCCATTGAGAAGTAGAATAGAGCGGTCATGCCACGCATAGCCTACCCATGCCCAACCTGCACCACCCACAATGGTCATAATAAAATCAAAGACTGGCGGACCTCCTGCCGATCTTGAGATTATACCTGTTAACAAAAACGCTGTGGCCACCCATTTAATGTACCACGTCAGGTCTTGTTTAGGTGTGACTTTTTTTACTAAATCATTCATCGTCAAGCTAACCTCTTGTTCACTTTCAAGCTATTTAGAGCTACTATTCCGTTTTCTCTCATTTTATTGAGAACGGAGCCGTTATCATCAAACATTAGTTTTGGAACATTCTTGAACTGTTTGAGATTGAACAATCTGTTCAGCTTGTTCCATTTCAAGTCAGCATCTGGCTTTTTTAGTTCCTTACTACTTCGACTGATGATAATATTTGGGTTAATACCATTATCGACCAAGAATTTCTTGTCTGCATCAGTAAATACTCTAGCAGTTGCTACTACTACAAAGTCTTTACTTGCTACAGCTTTTTTCATTACTTTAGCCAATGGAAGTAATGTGTCTTTAGCGATGTTGCTTGGAG
>Ga0222716_10000048_pt1 | contig 85865 bp, 99 predicted proteins | sample C33_13DmetaG_FD_165044 | JGI IMG/M metagenome (GOLD analysis project Ga0222716, IMG submission 165044) | Estuarine water microbial communities from San Francisco Bay, California, United States - C33_13D | ecosystem: Environmental > Aquatic > Marine > Unclassified | place: USA: California... | reverse complement strand
ATTATTAAAGATTTCTTGAAGTTTCTTATCTCCAGTTACAGAAGCAAAACAGTGAGGTTCAAGAGATTCGTAGTCACAATCAATTACCTTTCTACTTTTTCCGGCAATCAAGAAAGCACGAACAATATTAACGTACTTTTCGATTACAGGGGCATCTTCACCTGGTTCAAGAGGTTTAGGTAGCTGCTGGGCATCAGAACCGTAGCGGCCTGATACAGTACCGTTTTGTTTAAAGTAAAAGTAGTATCTACCATCTTCCTGACGGTCTCTAAACCTGTCTACGTAGGTAGATTTGATCTTTAATAACTTATTATAGATGCGTAGGTTTTCAGCCCAAGGATATTCTTTAGCGAGTTCTTCAACCATATCCATGTCGAACTTATCTCGACCAGATTTAGTATTAGCTCCTGATACTTTAGGTTTGATTCCCATGTAACCGAAGACGATTTCACCCAAGTGCTTTTTAGATTGTATATTAATATAGTCTCCGTCATTAGACTCTTTCCATAGAGCCATAGAGATTCTAGCTTTTTCAATATCGTCAATAAGGGTATCGTCTCCGGTTAGTAGGAATTGCTTGACGTTTGAATCTTCTAGTTCGTTAATATACTTTGCAGTAAGAGAATACTTACCAGTTTTTTCAGATTTAGGTAAAGGTAGAGAATATCTTTCTACTAAACTCTGAGCCCAATTACCTTTATGCGAGACAGGATAGTTTTCCATAGACGTAGCTACTACCCACTCTTTGACTTCAGGTATAGCTAAAAGAGACTTCATAACTATCTCTTTATTCTTTTTCTGATCTTCTACGATTTCATCGTGAATACGGTCGATAAGTTCCGTATCTAAATCTACTCCGTAAGCCTCCATAGGTACAGTAACCTCACGGTATATAGGCATTACTTCCTCTTCAAAGAAGAATTTCTCAAGTCCTTCATCTCTAAGCTTATCCAAATATAGATTGCAAATGCGAAGGGTAAGGTCAGTATCAGCAGAAGCGTATTTGCTGAGTATCTCAAGATCTGCTTTATAGATCTCAAAACTTTCTTTAGTAACAGAACCACCATTTTTCTTAATACTTTCTTTTAGTTCAATTTGTTCTTGGTTAGCAGCCTCTTCGACATTTAGTCCAAGAGCTTCTTGGTTCATTATCGCTATGGACTTTAGTCCAAAAGGGTTACCGAATCCAAAAGCACCCTCCTCGTAAACTGTATGTACAAGTAATCCAGTATCAACCCAAACGTCTGGTAGTAAATCTACACCGAAGTAGTTTTTAATAAACTGAACGTCGAAAGAAGCATTGTGAAATACAAGCTTTTTACCTTTTAATGCTTTGAGTAGATTTTTAGAGATAGTTTCGGTAGAAGTACCGTCAATAGTCTGTAACTCTAGTTCACCTTTCTCAAAATTCCAAACTAAAGTAGGAATATAGAAACCGATACCTTCATCACCAGATAGTGACCATCCTACAATTTTATTCTTTCTAGGATTAAGACCGGAGGTCTCTGTATCGACTGCTATTACTTCTGACTCTTGAATGTGTTGGAACATTAACTTTAACGTCTCAGAGTCTTGGACGGTATAGTACTTTTTTTCTAATTGCATTTATCTAAAATCTTTTCTAATAAAATCACCTTCGTCATATGATTTAAGTATATGACAATGTTTACAAACAAGTTGATAGTTAGAGGGTTGTTCTCCTTCTACAGTATGTTTAGTATTAGAATTTATGTGATCTACGTCAAATAAACCACTCAATTCTTTTAAAGTTCTAGAATAAAATTCCGTAGGGTCATAACCACAGCTTTCACATTTTAAATTACCTGCTACTACCCTTTCTGTCTTATAAAATAGCCAAGGTCTTCTAGGAGCATTTTTACCGTATGTCTTATACTGTCTATGAACTTTACAGTACTTAGTAGCAAAGTGAGCTCCTTCTTCTATAGGGGTATTACACCATGTAACTTTACACATAACCTTAATTATACTTTAATATACGAAAAAAGGTTGGATAAACCAACCTCTTTCTTAATATTCTCCGTATAAATCCCAAACTTCTGGTTCAGGTTCCGGAACGTCAATCTGCTGTTCTTTAATAATAAAAAGCTTACCGTTTAAAGGCTCTAATCTATAGTGACCTTTAAATTTAGTCTTACGCATATATTGAGTTAATGTCTGTACTAACCCTTCAATTGTGTTACCTCTATCTATCAATAGCTCCCAATTATCGCCAGGTGGCATTCTTTCTGCTATTAATTCAATTACTTCCTGTGTTTCTACTGCCATTACTGTCTTAAAGTTTTAGTAATTCTATAATCAGGATTAATAAAAAATTCTGGTATTAGCATAGAATGAGATGCTCTAATCGGATTAATATCTAAACCTCCTCTTCTAGTATAAAGACAAGCAACCATTAACTGCTCAGGTTCATATGCATCTGATATATGTTTGTAAACCATCTCGCATATTTCTTCATGAAAATGACTTACTGTTCTATGACTTACTATATATTTTGCTAACGAATCTGCTGCAGGTAGTTTTTTTCCTTTTAAGTAGATAAATACATCACCCCAATCTGGTTGATTAGTAACTCTACAATTAGATCTAAGTAGATTAGATTTAAATTTAATTACTTTAGCTTCATCATCAGTATCTTCAACCATTAACTGAGAAGCATCAGACTTAAATGCGGTAAAATCTATTTGGTCTAAATCTACAACATCTCCTAAATCTTGATATCCTTCAAAAGATAGAGCCTCACCTTCATCATTAGAAGCATAAAATGAAACTGTAGTATTAGTTTCTAATAATTCATCTAAATCTCTTTTAACTGTAGCTTCTATAGCTTTAATACAATCAGCAGCATTATCGCCAATCTGAGTCATATTAAAAGAGTTTAAATATAACTTAATTGACTTAGATTCTACGTGAAACTCCGAATCTGCAGGACATACAATTTTAAGCATTCCGGCAACAGGCTGACCTTTGGTAGTAATCGCTGATACTTCGTAACAGTTCCAGGTATCCACACCTAAAAAACTATCTGATGTTAAACCATAACCCTCTCTGTTTAAGTATCTAGGAACTTTTACTAGTAGTTCAGGATTGTATTGATCTGAATAACCAGCTCCTCCGACTTGTCCTAAGTGCTTTGATGCAATCTCTACTACTTCTTGGTAATTTTTAACTTCACTCATTTTATAAATTCTAATATTTGTTCTACTCTTTGCATAGGAGATCCTGTAACAGATAAGTAAGGTTGTCTTACATCTTGCAGCATCTCAAAAAACTCATCATCTATATCTTTTCTCCACTGCTCGTCAATACTTCTAACTCCATCATCAACAGAGTCGAATTCGATAGGAAAATATACATAATGAGTATATTCATTTTTAACCCTTTGCCATGTATCTAAGATATATTTTAACGTCTCTTTGCTTATATTAGGCATGAATCTAGAGTATGCTACTAGATCCATATAACATCTGTCTAATACAAGATTATAAGGTTGTAGTAATGCTTCTAAATGGAAGCTACTGATAGCTAATTGAGTTTCAGAAGTACCAGCCTCATTAATAGGAAAACCATAATTACCTACTGTTCTAGTAGATTCGTTTACAAATTCATACTTAGGTAGCTTAGTCTTAAGTAATTCATAAACAGTTGTTTTACCTGTACTACTTGCTCCAACTAATGCTATTCTTTTTACCATAATAATAATATACGAAAAATTACTCGATATTTAAACGTTCTCTCAAGAAATCTTCCCAAAGTTCTAAACTTAATATCTTAAGTTCTTTATAATAATCCTCTAAACTGAATCCGCCAATAAAAATACTCGATTCTGCTAATACAGGACCTTCGTCTACTCCTGCATCTACTTTATGTATAACAGAACCAATCTCTTTATATTGAGCTGAAAAAGCTTTTACTTGAGGATCTTTACCTTTAAGTTCTGGATACTTAGTAATTAGTCCGGGATGACCATTAAAAATTTCAAACGCATCACAAACTCCAGGAGGCATTATTCTTAGCCATCCATGTAAAGTAATAATAGGATCATTTAAATATTGAAGTATTTCATGATATTCATTAAAGGTTGGTTTATTAGACATTTCTAAATAACCATGCTGAGTAATTCTAGGATCTATGGTTCTTAAGTGCTTAGGTCTTTTATTAGTAATAATGCGAGTAGGCCATCTACCGATAGACTCGCAAATATCAGCTATTTCAGCTCCTGTCTGACTAAAGTATGCTACCCACTGGCGTTTCTCCATTTGTAAACCATCTAAATTTAACCAAATTAGTCTTCATTAAAGACAAATCAATTTTATCAATATCATAATCGATAAGCTCATGTAGCTTTTGAGATTCTTTGTTCCATAATCCTTGATCGGTATATTCTATGCCTTTTATAGCATGTACTATAGGGTTAGAAGTATCTAAAGAATAGATCCAATTATAATCTGAATGCTTATAAAAACTAAATTCTTGAGGTAATCCGCAACCTAATAGGTGATGCTTCTTTTCAGTGTTTATCACACCGTCTCTCAATAGGTCTCCTAAGAGTTTAACTCTACCAAGCATCCAACTTACATATTTGTTAGGATGAGGGACAGATACAGTATAATACGAATAGTCAAAAGATATAGCAATCATATCTACATCCTGTTGAGGTTCATTCATAAAGTTATAACAGTCAACAATCTCATCATAAGTCTTACCTTGAACAACACCTATCTTACAGCTACCTTTATACCCGTATCCTTTATCATTCCAGTCTTGCATTTGACGCATAGTTTTTTCTGCATCTTCTAATGCATCAGGAACGATATACCAGTACGGCTTAAGTCTATTAATCCACTGATCAAATCTATCAGCTTCAAAAGCTTCTTCTAACTCAAAGATAGAATTATCTAAAATAACTTCTCTACCTTTTTTAATAACTCTTTCAAAAGTATCTCTATATCTAGAATTTTGTTCAAGCAAATGAACTAAAGCATAATCGTAATCTGTAAATCTCTGAACTTCTTCAAAGATATCTATAGGAGCTTCGTGTGCTATTTTAATCATCTAATGAATTTAATTTATTAAAAGCTTTTATGATATCATTTAATGAAGTCTCTACTTGTTCAGCATTATTGTAAGCTTCTTGCACAGCTTGTTTAGCAACTGAATATGGAATCATATCCATTTTATGACTCTCTACGTAAACTTTATGTTCATCTAAATTAATCATATTCCTACGTGTTGTTGTGGTCTATTTCTAAATATATCATCTTCAGTAAAAAACTTAGTTAAGTCTGGTCTGAAGTAGTTAATTGATTTCATTACTTTTCGATCTCTGGAACGGTAGACAATAAACCTTCCTTGCGCAATCTTCTCATAATGACAGGCCTCACCTTGTTCCTCACTTCTTTGGCTGACGGTCTGTATGGCTTCTTCTTCAGTTTTACAAGCTTTTGACATATTACTTGCTTGTACCTCTTGATATGCGTCCCATATCTTATCCTTAAGGCCATGTAACATAACACCGTTCCCAAGGGAAACATAAGTAATGTCGCACAAAGCGTCCAAAACTTCCACAATGTCGCCCCTTTCGCAAGCTTCTCTATATTCTTCAAGTTCTTCGAGTATGAAGTCATAGACAAACTTCCATTCTTTTTCTGCGGGGATAGTTGGTTCATAGTTATTTGGTTTACCAAATGTTTTGTTAAAAGTTTCTACTTCATCCACAAACGGGACTCCGTTAACCCATTCTAGTTCTTCTGCTGGGAATAATGATAATTGCTTACTCATCTTTATTTAGTTTATTAGTATTTTTAATAGGCATAGTTAACCCCCCAATATAGTTATTATCTCTAAGATGCTCTAATTCTGCTCTTTCATAATCATCCTCTAACCTAACTATATCATCTTCACCGAAGTAATCTCCGGTCTGTACTTCTATAAATGTTAAGTCTTCTTTACCTATGGCTTCTACTCTATGTTTTACACCTCTAGTAATTTGAATAGTCTGACCTGGTTCTACTATAGTATTTTTACCGTCTAAGGTTACTTTAGCTTTTCCAGCAACAACAACCCAAGTCTCATCTCTATGCACATGATATTGATAAGATAATCTATGACCGTTATCTACTGTAATCTGCTTTACTTTAGTCTCAGGAAGCTCTAAAAGAACTTCATAATACCCCCAAGGTCTTTCTTCGAAGTCTACGATCTGCATTTTCCTGCTAGTTCAATATTCTTGTAAAACTCCGCTCTCGCTGAATCTTCATTTAAGAAGCATCCTGATAGTTTAGCTGTTTGCATTGAAGCACCGTGATGTTTAACACCTCTACAGCTAACACAGTTATGGGTAGCATCGATCATTACCGCTACACCTAAGTTACCTTCGCAAATCTTATCGATTGCATTATGAATGGCTACAGTAAGCTGCTCTTGTATAGCACCTCTTCTACCGAAATGCTCGACGATTCGGTTGAGTTTAGACAGACCTACTACTTTACCATTCTCAGACGGTACATAAGCGATACTCACACGACCACCAATAGTCTGATGGTGATGGCTACACATCGATGTCACCGGGATATTAGACTCCTGAACGATTCCGTTATAACCGTCAGAAGGAAATGCTGTTATATCAGTCATAGCATCGTATCTACCTTTCCATAGATCGAATGCATAGGCTTTAGCTACTCTTCTAGGAGTATCAGCCGAATTAGGATCATTACGCCAATCACAACCTAAAGCATCGAGAAACTCTCCATACTTTTCAGCCGCTAGTTCGACCATTTTCCATTTTTCATCTTCTGTTAGAGGAAAGCCAGGAGCAACTCCGTTGGCATAACCTACTTTTACTAATTCTAAATCTTTACTCATTAATTGTTTTTTAAAGTGGTTCTACGACACTCATAACCATTATACAATATAGGAATATTATCTCAATTATCCAAATAATCTTGTATTGTTTTTGAATCTACTCTTTCCCATGGAAATACAAGCCATCTATCATCTTCTATTTTTTCTGAATACCATTCAGGCATATAGGGAGAAGAGTATCTGTATGCTAAAGCTGCTGTCTGGAATCCGTATTCTGTAGCTTCTAATAAAGTCATACCGCTATCACAGATATCGTCTATTACTAAAACTTGTTTTCTAAGACTTATAGGAAGCTGTTTTGCATCAGCATATGGAATGTATTTTATTCCTAAATAATGTGAAAGGTATGCTCCAGGGATTAAACCTCCTCTTGGAATGCCTGTTACGTATAAAAATTCACTGACTGATTCTTTGATAGTCTCCCCAAGAGTCATAACTTGTTGATCTACCCAATTCCATGATAAATAAACCTTTTCTTTCATATTAATAATATAAGAAAAAAAAAGGGAGCTAAAAAGCTCCCCTTAATTTTTTTTTCAATATTAGAATCTATATTTAAGAGACGCATTGAAAGTTCTTCCAAATCCGAACCATACTGAGTTTCTTACATCGATTCCATTCCATGTAGTTGAGCCTGCTCCTGCATGAATATTAGAGTTAGACTCAGCAATATAAGTTGTGTCTAACACGTTATTTACATTCGCTCTGAAGCTTAATTTACTTCCGAAGTATTTTGTATATCCTAGGTCTACAATACCGTAAGAAGGTAGTTTTAACGCACCATCGTTATCTGGTGAAGTAAATGCTGAATCTGTAATCGAGTAGTCAGCATATAAACCATCTACGAATCTATAGTTAAGATCTAACTTACCTAATCTTCCTAAGTTTTGATCAACTGCTAGGTTAGCAACGAATTGTGCTGCATCACCAACTTTAGCTCCTTTAGTATAAAGAGTTCCAGTACCGATTGATTGCTGATTATCGTCAAATAATTCAGCTTCAAAGTTTTGATCATAAGTCCAGTCACCAATTGATAACATTCCTTTAAACTTAGTTTTATAAGATAAACTATAAGTTCCTTCAATTTCAATACCGTTGTGAGTAACATCGATATCTTTAAATTGTGCGAATCCATCTACTCCTTGCTGGTTAGATAAGTTTCTTGTAACAAATCTATTACCCCAGTTTGTAGAGTAAACGTTTACGTTTAATTTTAACTTATTTGTAATAAATCCATACCCAAATTCTACTGATTGAATTTCTTCGTTTTGTAGATCTGGATTGATGTTATTTGCATAGTTAGGGAATACTGCGTCAAATTGTGGCTGTCTAGAGATATAACCTGCATTAAAGAATACATTAGATTTTTCATCTAAGTTATAGTTAGCACCACCTTTAACATATCCTCCTCCTTGATTTTGTACATCAGATTCTGGATTACCAGGTTGATCAAAGTAGTCTATTCTTTGGAATGATTGGTTAGATAGACCTGCTTGTAATACTGCAGATAAGGTAGAGTTGTTATATTCAACTAAACCGTTAACACCTTGCCAACCTACTTTACCGATATTATAGTAGTCGATTTTAGGTCCTCTAATTCCAGTGTTCTTGAATGGGTTTGCTTCAACTGTTGTTTCAATAATCTGACCAGCAGAGTTCTTGTTACCTGTTGAATAATAACCATCTAATCCTAATAGATCGTTAACTACTCGGTAATGATACCCAGTGTAGTTTCTAAGATCAACTCCTAAAGAGTATTTAAAATTACCAGAAGTAATATCTAAAGACGAAATTGCACCTACCCAGTCATGAGAGTTCATAGAAGCTCTTCTAATTAAAGCTACTCTATTTACTCCATCATCTCTAAATCCATTAGAACCAATTTTTTGACCAGCAAATCTAGAAATATCTCCAGTATAAGGATCAGTCGTATTTCTGTTAGAAGCAACAATAGCATCAAAATCAATAAATCCATTAGCCAATCTTGAACCTCTACCATTTTCTAAGTAATGCTCAGTTAGATCTTTTCTAAAAGGTAAGATATCTGTTGCTGAACCTCTAAAGTTATTACCTCTAGGTCCTGTTCCTCCACCTCTACCTGCTGAAGCGTAGAAAGAAGTGTTTAATTGAACGTTCTCAGAAATATCCCAATCCCAGTTCAATGTAGCTAATGGTTTGTTGTAGAAGTTTCTTCTTAAAGAATATTCTTCTCCATTTAAAATTCCACCATTTGAATTCCATCTTCTATCAATTCCTTCTTCTCCGAAGTTTTGGTAATCTCTAATAGATACCCAAACATCTCTTTGGTGGTGCCATTGTCCTGCACCTAAAACTGATAAGTTAAGAGCGTGATTAGAATCTTCTGGTGCATATCCTAATGCAAAGAAGTAAGTCCATCCTTCTCCGGATGTATTATAAATGTAACCGTCTCCAGCCCATTTACTTAATAAAACAGAAGTTGCCCATCCGTTCTCGTTTTTACCGGTGTTGTAGGCTGCTGTTGTTTTAGTGTAGCCATCATTTCCGATTACTTGAGTAAATGATCCTCCTTCATCTTTACTTGCAGCTTTTGTGAAGATGGATACTGTTCCACCTACAGAAGGTACTGCTAACCTTGAAGCGCCCAATCCTCTTTGGATTTGGATACCTGAAGCAACATCGGTTAATCCTTGCCAGTTTGACCAATACACCCATCCGTTTTCCATATCGTTAACTGGTTGTCCATTGATAAGGAAAGAAGTGTTACGCTGATCAAAACCACGTAATGAGATACGAGAGTCCCCATATCCACCGCCTTGTTTTGTAGCATACACACCAGGTGTGCTGTTCATGATTTCAGGAAACTCTAAGTTACCTACTTTCAACGAAATGTCGCTAGCTGAAATTGTTGATACTGCTACAGGAGTAACACGTGCTTTAGCAACGTCAATAACTCTTGAAGAGACTACAACTTCTTCTAACTGCTGTGTAACGATTGTGTCATTTACAGCGCTTTCTTGAGCGTAAGCTCCAACTGTTAGTAAACCTAACAGAGTTAAAATGAGATTTCTCATCATAAATAAATTAAAATTAAACATATATAACCTTTAAGCTATCGTTGTTGTCCAGTAATTATTATCGATTACATAATTATTACTAGATTCCTTCCCAACGGACGATAGTTTTTCTTTCAATTCCTCCCATTGCTTTGGAGAAATATTAAAATGATGGGCTCCTTCGGCAAAGCCTTTGAACCAATCAATAAATTCTTTTTCTGGCATATTATTGGATTAAGTAATCTTCCCAATCCGTTCCGGATGTATCAATATTAGGGAAGTAAAATACTTTAGTGACGTCCCCAGCTTTAATAGTTTTCCTAAATGCTCTAGGTACTGTAGCACCTGAAGGTAGAACCTGACTGTTTTCATCAAATATAACTTCTATTTTGACTTCTACTTCATGCCAAATGGCCATTCCTCTCTCGACAGATTCTAATCTGTTCCAGGCACCTCTATTTAAAGACTGGTGCTGTAAAGCTGAATTTAAATAAGTAAAAGTTTTTTTAATTGTTTCTCTATCACAAGAGAATGCTGCTGCTGGAGCTAAATGTCCTTTATCCCAAACATTATTTCTATAATCATCATCATCTGATGTATGAATGTTTGCGTCTTCGTAGAAGTCTAATCCTGTTCTGGATGCATCTCCATCCGGGCATGGTACTATGTAAGTTACCTCTAGTGGCTGTTCTAATACTTCAGAGTATACTCCGGAAAATAATCCATCTATACTGAATTCTACTCTTTCTCTAAGTTCTTGGGATAATGCTGGCTCTGGTTTAGTGCAGCCTAGTGCAAGTAGTCCTAAAAGGACAATATAAGTTTGTTTTCTAACCATTCAAACGAATTTAATTCTTGTCTTTCATATTCACATTCTAAAGTAAGAAAATCTTCTGGAGTTTCCAACTCTTTAGAATAATTTATTAGCTCGGCTAAAGTAACGTTTTCGTCATCTATGCAGGGCTGCTCAGAAATAAGCATTATACTCTTATCTCCTTCTTTATAATCCCATACGCAATCTTCTCCTATAAAAACATAAATAGAAGAATAATCTACTGTAGGGCAATTCTTAATAATTTCTTGAAATGTCATTAACTATTGAATTTAAATCCGAAAAACTCATAATTTTTGTGGACTGCGTCTTCTTCGCCGGCTGAAATGGCTTCATCCTCACTGTCATAAATAGCTTCTACAGGACATTCCCATATGCAAGCTCCACAATCTATGCAAGTTTCTGGGTTAATATACATTGAGGTTTCACCTTCGACAATACAGTTATCAATAGGGCAAACTTCTATACAGACGCCATCTTTGACGCCAACACATTTATTTCCTATAATATGACTCACTTTTTAAAGTACTTATCTAAAGTATTTAACCTATCATCAGCATCCACCAGTTTAATTAAAGCTTCTTCTGCATTATTATAAAAATCTTCTGTGGAATGATCTCCAATACCTACAGCTTTATTTCCTAATAACTCTAATGATAGTAATGCTTTTGCTTTATCTGCTTCTGCAGATGTTTTTAACATTTTGTAAAGTTCTTTTGTCATTTGTTTTCTATTTTTAATCTTATTTCTACCATTTTATCTATGGCTTGTTCTAGTTCACTTCTTGCTATAGCTGCATCACAATAATCTTGGCAGCATATACCTAAATTGCTATCAACTATTCTTAAGTGAGCTTCTATTTGATTCCAAAGTTCGTCCATCAAACTTCTCTCTGTGTATCAAATGCCATTATGTGGGATCTACCAGTAAATCTATATCCTTTATCTCTCACAAAATCCATAACTACTGGATAACTTTCCATCAGTGATTCTCTATCATCTCCAGCAGGCATACACCATACTTTATCGTTAGGAATTTGTAACTCATCTAGAAATTTCCATACCTCCCCATAGATCGTTAGGTTCTTATCCAATACTGGTTTAATATGATAATCATCGTGATATTCTATAGATTTCTTAATAGCATCTAAATTAAGTCTTAAGCTGTTATGTTTATCTATCATCTTTTGATTAGTTTCTCTACCTTGAGGGGTTAAAACACCTATTTTAGGAATAGAATTAGAAAACTTAGGACTAATAGATAAGAGATTAATAGGATAATCTGTTTCTAAGAAATGACTTCCTTCAGTTTCTATTGTAATAAAGATTCCTCTTTCGTGAGCAAAGTGAGTTAATTCATTTACAAGCTTAGGGTGCATTGTAGGAGACCCACCAGTTAGCATCATTTCAGATATATGAGGATTTTCATCATACTTTTTAATAATGTCGTTAAAAGTATATTTACCTTTTTCCGGATGAATAGAGGTATACCAGCTATCACACCATCCGCCTTCACCAAAGTAACATCTGTGAGTACATCCGGTAGTTCTAATAACAACCGTAGGATAACCTTGACGACTTCCTTCTGACTGTACTGCTGTATAAACTTCTACTACAGGTAGCCCTTTATCGTAATCTTCTATTCTACCTAGGCTCATATATCGCTGAATTTTTACCGTGCTCTCTAAATTCTACTCTTGTAATTTTTACTCTTCCTTCAGTTTCTTCTTCAATAAAAGGATTAATTTTATCATAGATAAACTGTGCGAATCTTTCTGCTCCTGTTGCAGGAACAACTCTTACTTGAGCTACTACACCATCCATTTTAATAAATGACTGTAGATACGGATCATCTTCAGCTACTACAAAGGTATGATCAAACATATAATCCATCCATTCTTTAGGAGTCTTACCGTCAATTTTTCCTTTAGCTCTTTTCATACCGCCAAAGTCCCATACCCAATTTCTTTCGTCTAGATCTCCTTCAAACCATAGTTTAAAAGATACTCCGTAACCGTGTAAATACTTACAATGTGTTGTTTCTGCTTTCCATTGACGAAATACTGTAGAGAATCCGTCAAATACTTTTGTTGATTGAAATTTTCCCATAACTTAAACTAATTCTTCGATTATACCTACTATTTCAGATAATATAAGTAAAATTGCTGAAATTACCAAATTGAAAGGTATAAAGCAATATCCTAAAATTCTAATTCCTGATTTAATAAACGACACAATTTGGTGTTTTTTTGCGTCTGGGTAGTCTTGTAAGTTGTCGGCTGTTAACGGTGATGAAGTGCTATCACCGGTTACTCTTCTTGTCTCTACATCATAGAGTTCATCTAATAACCTTTGTTCTTCTGTTTTCATAAAATGTGTTTTTAAAGTGGTGCTACGACACTATAGTCAGTATTGATATAAATATAAGAACTTTTAATTTATTCTCCAACTACATATCAAAAGATATTCGGATTCTTGGTTTATTTTGAGTCTCTTGAACATCTACATTTATATCTTCAACTTTTAGTTCAGGTTTATCTTCTACAATTATACTTTCTTTGTATTGCTTGCCGTTTAAAGTGACAATTACAGTAATTTTTTTACGGGTAATTTCCTCTTTTTCTTCTCTATACCCTACACCTGAAGGTGCTTTACCTTTCTTCTCTACTGGTGGAACTACTGGTGCAAGATCTTCTATTAATATATCAATCAATATACCGTTTGAAGCTAAAGTAAAGGTATTAGACAAATTTTGCCCTACAGTGGCAATTTCGTATGTATCGACTATATTATTCATTACAATCGAGTAATTGTAGTCTCTTGAGCACTTCCAGTACCGATAGTAGATATTGATTGTACTATATCATCAAATGTTCTAGAAGTTCTTGTAACAGTTAACGGATTAGAAACGTCTAATCCATGCAATGCCCATATCTCTGCTACTTTCGCTGATATGTCGTTAAGAGTAGTTAGTTGCGCTTGCTCTAATGAGGCAGAGACGGGGGTTGCACCGTTAAAGATGGAAACAACCTTTCCTTCAATGTTAAATAATGCTGTACTTTCTGCATCGGTTAAACCAGAGCCTGATGCTACTGATTCTACATCTACTGTTCTTACAATAACCGAAGTATTGAGGTTAATTGCAATGTTATTAGGAACGTTAGTAACTACATCAGCATCAACTTTTATAGACCCTCCATCTACCTCAAATAAGTTACCGACTATATTTAAGGTGTAACTACCATAATAGGGTTTTATCCTCCAGCCATTAATAAGGAAGAATGTAACATCAAGAGACTGTCCCCCAACAATTGGTTCACCCCCTACAGTATTAAAAGGTGGTAAAAACTTTAAATAATCTTCATTTCTAACCCATTCTTTCCAATCTGAATATAAATCTGTTTGTACACTTATATCTGTTACTCCTGGATTAATTAGAATAAGTTTGTTAACCCCATCAAAAGTTACCTTATGATAGAGTTCCCAAAGATTATAAAAATTGTAAAAATGTGTTAGTGTTGACATTATTGAGTACGTTCTCTCCAGTTAAGCGACCATCTTGTTTCGATATCAAACGCTTTAGCTGAGAAAGGACGTATCATGAATACCCATGCAGGCTGTGAAGGAGGTGTTCCGAAGAATTCTCCATCAGTAGCAGGAGCAGACCAGCCTGAACCATCTACAGCTAAAAGGCTAGTTTCATAATCCAAAGGATATGTAGCAGTCTGTTGTGTTATACTAGTAATAGTACCATTAGCACCACTTGATCCTGACCATACTGTTCCTCCGGCAAGTCCTGTGTCTAAGGCAGCATTAGTTCTGTTTTCTAAAGATGCTGTATTGCTACTAAATGCAGTTACAACTGCAGTACCGGCACCTGTAAATGTAATAGTTTCTCCTACAGCTACGGAACTACCGGAAGCAAAAGTTAGGTTAGCTTCTCTAGGTTTTCTATCATCGTCTATATCACTTGTTGAAGTATATAATTTTGTTTCGTTACTATCTACATAAGATAGATAATAAGTATTTCCATTTAATGCTGCTGCTGCATCTGTTGCTGTCACCACTTGTACAATAACTGCTTGTTTGTCTGCAAAATAATGTCTTGCAGTACCAAACAATGGATTAGTTCCTACTGTAACTACTGCAGGATCAGCATTTGTGATTGCTGTTAAAGGCTGTACATTTTTAGCATCATCTGCTTCTGAATTATTTCTAATAGTACCGTACTGTACCCCTGAGATAATGTTTGCAAAGTTAATTGTAGCGTCTCCGGTAAAATGCTTTCTAAATATTTCAGGACCGTGACCTACGTGCTCTCCACTCTTATCTACTTCAACTTCAGAGTAAGTTTGTCTTTGGAAGTTTTCTCCTCTTACTTGACAGGCTTGAAATATTCTAACTTCTACTTTAACGTCAGATTCATCAACAGAACTAAAAGCTTCTATATCTAATTCTTTAGGGGTATAAATTGAATGATTTTCTGCCCCACTTAGTAAATTTTTTGTAGGTCTTAAAGCAAAAGCATAATATGTTCCTCCAGAACCTGAAGGAATTGTTACATTGGTTGCATAAAGTTTTGTAGAACCTTCCTGACTTAAATCTGCTGAACCTTCATAGTATACTGCACCACCTAAGGCGTAGTATTCACTACCTGCTCCTGGTGATCCTGTATTTTTCATCGACCAACAAATTGGTCTTGCCGCAGAAGCTATAGGGTTGTTGATAGCAGGAGTTAGAGATGGAGATAATCCGTTATGATGGAACATCTCATGGCATACAATTCTTTCACCTTTGTAGAATACACCCCATCTGGTTCTACCACCACCGATAAATTGATAATCAATCCAGTATGTGTTAGATTTAGATACATCTATGTTCATACCTGATGGGTTAGAATCTCCTCCTGTACCGTCTAGAGTATCTTTATTCCAAGCAGATTGTGCAACGGCCATATTTTGTGTACCGTTACCGTCCATCGTCCATCTATGTACAACTCTTAATGAAGTACCATTTAATTGGAAGAAAAATCCATCTAAATAATCAAAACATCCCCAGTTTCTAACTACTCCTGTTTTTCCTGTATCTCCTACTCTAGTACCTAATACAAAAAAGTTGTTATTACCAATAGAGTATGGATGATAAAGGTTGGAAGTATGTGTTACTAGTGCATTTGTATCTGAGCCCACTTCTAATTTAGCTGCTTTACCGTCTGAATCAAATGAAATTGCTCCTGATCCAGTTAAGGTATTTGCAAATTGAGTTGGAAGTATACTATTATTAAATTCGTAGTTGGCAAGTAACTTATCTTCAGTGGTTCTTAATTTACCGAATCCTGATAATTGAGGAGCTCCTTCGGAAAATGTTGTGTTTGCAGCACCAAATACATCTACATTTAACCTGTTGGTAGTATTATCCCCACCGACGATTACTGATTCATTTGTATAAACTTCAGTGACTGCAATAGTATTAGATACCTGAGCGATAGTGTTGGCATTTACATCATTTAAATTTTCACCTGCTGTTGGTTCTACGTTATTAAATACCGATGCATCATCATATCCTACCTCTATATATCCGGTAGTTGCATTGGTTGCAAATTCTTTATATATAAGATATTGAATACCACTTGTAGCTCCAGTTAAAATATCATCAGCTACAAACGTTCCTGTTCTATTTTCGTAAGGAATTATTGCTCTGTGTCTAAATCCTATTCTAGCACCAGTACTTGCTGGGGGTATTCTGGTAAATAATTTTTCTCCGGCCATAATTTAATTGTATAACATAACTTTACCATGCCTGTGAGACATGATTATAATAATAAATAGTAGTTATTTTCTATTGTTTACGACCAGTGTTCATGTGTTTAGTAAGTTTCTCAGAGATTGTTTCATAATTAGTGTTAATCTCAGCCGAAGCATTATTCATTTCTTTCATTACTTCTTCACATTTATTAAATAAGTCTGTTCTAGAAGCATTGTTATCATAAACTAATGATTGTAATTCTCTTACTTTTCTGATTGCTAAATCTACGCTATTTGCCATTTTATATAGTTTTTATTTTAATATAGTACTTTTATTTTTATCTACAAACTATTCTGGTTGAATTCCATGAACTTCTCCTTTTATATATCCTTTAAAGCCTCTCAACTCTACATAGATACCATCAAACATTACCGTTCTTAAAGTAGAGTTCAATAAATTATTCTTTTTTCCTATTACAGTGTTACATTCAAAATGTGAATCTGTAATATTTTCTAAATTAGTTTCTATAATTTTAAATCGTCTATTCATAACTATGGATTATTATAATTTCTATCTGCTCTTTGCTGAATTGGTATTTCAGTTGCAGCTGTTGGTACTTCAAAATTAGATATTCTTTGATATTCAAAGTTTAAAGCATGAACTACAATATCTACGAAAGTACCTGCCGGTTGTGAGAAAGAAAAATCATTATCATTTGCACCAACTGATGCAGAAACTACATTTTCTATACCTGCTAATTCAATAGGGTTAGAAGGAGTAGTTACATCAAGTATTCTAACTTCGGTAAAATCTTTCATACCTGTTAAAGTTACCTGAATATTGTTATTTATTGTTACTGTACCGGTAGAACGGTTAATAAAGTTTAGATTACTTCCTCCTCCTAACACATTTAATGTTAAATCACCGGTACCTGTTGTTGGGTTAAATAGTAATTCTGCTCCTGGATCTGAACCAGAAACATAACCGGTAAATGTATTAGAAGTAAAGTTATACGTACCGGCTGTATCTATTTCTATACCAAATTTTGTTCCATCACCTACAAAGTTTGAATTATTAATTAACGATGGATCATTAGATATAATAGAGGCACTAGGTGATGAGGTACTATTAAAAGTAGATGTTGTTATACCTGATCCACTTTGGTATATAACCCCACAGGTATTCCAGGTAGAGCCTGTAACACTAGTATTAGCATTTAATTTTGTTTGTCCTATGTTATTAAATACTAGGGAATTAAAAGAGGCAGTAGTAGAAGCATTTAACACATTTAACTGTCCTGGGTTGTTTGTTCCTATTGCCGTAAATGATATGTTTGTTAAATTTGCTACTGTAGATTGATGATCAAAGTTTACCTGTGTAAAATCCGGTAGTGAATATTCTGTATCTGTAAAAGTAACTGCTGTGTTAGAATCTTGAAAGTATGCTTGAGTTGCTACACTAGCAGTTGTTTGTCCTATTACAAACCTACCTTTAAGTGCAAAACCACCAGGTACTGCAGTAAGTACTCCAAATCTATTAGCATTTAAATCATTATCTTGAGAAGCACTATCAAATGTAATCGGGGTAGTAGCATCACCATCAAAGATATAATATCCTGTACCGTATCTAATTGCATCACATGCAAAATTAAGCCCCCTTGCAGTATCAACTGTTACAATTTGAGAACCAAAGTACTGTGGGTTTCCGGTTGGAGTACCATTTTGTAAACTTGCAAATGAACCTGTATAATATATAGCATAATTAGTCATACCACCCTGGGGAAGAGTGTCTGAACCGTTTACATAAAAATCATAGTAATCATTAGTAGTGTCTCCTATTGATATTCTAATACCACCGGCTGATTTTAAATCGGTAATACCAGGGGTTGCGGAGACGGTCCAAACATAAACATGATCATCAATACCTAAAGCTATACCCGCACCATTATTATATAGTACACCCCTTCGAGTATTGTTAACCTGTCTTGAAATAGCGTTAGTACCTTGAATAGCAAAGTCAACCGCAGCTTCATTAGCACCCCCACCACCGGCCTGGTTAATATCAACCCAGTTAGTGTTAACTTCTGCTAAGTCTATTACTGTTAAGTCTACTTGATAATTTCCTGCGGCCATTTACTACAATATAATAACTTTAGAATTAATTCTATATATAAATAGAAAAAAAAATGGGATCAAAAGACCCCATTCTTTATTATTTAACTATCTAACTCTTAAGCTGGGTTAGAATAGTTTCTTTCTTGTGCTGCAACGAAGTTAATTGTATTCGTTGTTGATCTAGTAATTGTACCTGTAACAACTACATACTGTGCTGAGCTTAATCCGATTGCTACTCCGGTAAATGGTACAACTGAACCTGAAGAGTCTGTTCCTCTTTGTACGTTTTTATCGAAGTTGTAATCAAAATCTCTTGATGCACTTGTTGCAACAGAACCTGTTAGAGGTGTAGTCCCGTCATTCTGGAAAATGATAATAGCATCCTGAGTTCCGAAATCTCTTCCTGTGTTATCTCCTGCATCATCATTTGTAAAGAATACTTTGTAGATTGCATCGGTATCCGACTGTAAGAATGAGTTAAATAGTAAGTTACCAGCTGCAACGAAGTCAAATGTTCTTTCTACATTAAGGTCATCTCTAAATGCCAAGTCGTTGGCATCAATTGCTAAAGTATTTTCGATAAATACACCACCTGAAATTGCTGCATTTCCACCTACTGATGTTTGGAATTTAGTTTTAAGTGTGTTCCCAACGAATTCTAATAATTCTTCTGCTACCGAACCGGTTACATTAGCAAAAGATGCACCAGCATCGATATCAAATCCTGAACCAGATCTTAATTGTTTCTGTACAAATTCGTAAATTTGCTGTTTTGTACCACTGTTACCGTTAATTAATACGTGGAAGTTTCTAGATGTACCTGAAATATCTCTTGCAAACGATTCAGTAAAGTATGTAATCGACATTCCTGTATAAGGAGTTGATCCTGTAATATCATTATCAGTTGCTTCAATATTAAGGTCTAAAGAGTTTGCTAAAGGTAGGGCAAACTTTCTATATGTTAAAGCTGTTAAGTTCTGTTCTGCGATAAGATCGTAGAATGCATATACTTTTCCTTGCTCTCTTAAGTAGATCTTAAAGAAAGTTCTATAGTCAAATTCTTCACCTGGAATAGAACCAGAAGATAAAATCTGAATACCTTGGTTAACTTCACCTTGAAGTACTGTATTAACTATGTCCCCGCTTGAAGTCTGGTAGTAATAGGCTTGGTCAGTACCGGCGTTAAAAGCACCTAGTGTAGTAATATTCATCCACTCCTGGGTATTATTACCAGCCGAGTTAACAACTGCCCATCCACCGTCTTTTATATAAGTCCAAGACCCTGCAGTATCTTGTAATGCAGAAACAGCAGCTGAACCGGATAGATCCCAGCCGTTAATAAATTCAAACTGCTCGGTCGTAATAGATACCATTGGGAATGGGAATTTGATGAGGTTATCATCATTTTTCCATTCTTCTTTAATGAATGAATAAAGTGCCTGCATTGATACTCCGTCAGTCGATAGATTACCTGCAGTATTAAGTTTAATTTGGAGTGAACCTGAAAGGAATTCTACCTCTGTGCCTTGGTTCAACTGATCCGGATCTATAATTTTTGGCATTGTTTAATTAATTTAAATGATTCAATATTTCGTTTATCAGCTTATCATAAGTAACATTAACCTCATAAGTCTTAAAGTACTTTTCTAAAACTAAATTTACTTTAGTTGGGTTTTTAGCTATATTTGATAAAGTTATACCTTTTCTTTCTAAGAGTTTAGCTAAAACTGCTCCATGTTTAGATGTTAGAGGTTTTGACTTTTGGGTTACTGTTTTCTTTTCTTGTATAGGTTTTTTCTCTACTTTTTCTTTAGTAGGCATAGTAACTTTTATAGACGGTTTATTTTCTTTTAATAATTCATCTTTATTACTTAATACTTCTACTTGAACTTTTTTACTAGCTCTTAATTCAAAAGAATCTTCCCAAGGTGAGAAAAAAGTATCTTCCGCGATAACTTCTAATCTCATATTACCTTCTTTTGACTCTTTTAAGTAGTCTTTAAGTTTTGGTATAACTATACTGCAACGTCCGTTAGCATCCACAGAACCTTCAAATAGAAGATTAATGTTTTTACTTTCTAAAACTAGGCGAGCCTGAGTGTCTGAGATTGAAGCTCCTTCAATATCAATATTACATTCGAAGTTCTCTGCCTTATCTGTAAATAATGTGTACATATTGTGTTCAGCGATTTATTATAAATATGAAGTTTTTCAGTAAAAAAACCGTTGAACTAAAGTGAAGTATTCTAGAAATTTTTATAAGTAAAAGGATCTCTTTTTTTAAGTTCCTTTAATTTTTTTTTAAATTCTCTATTTCTTTTGAATTCAACAAACTTATTCTTTATATATTGGATAATTTTCATATCTTTTTTATTAAATAGTTATTAATTACCAGATAATCAATTTCAGAATTCAAATACCTTTCTATCGCCTGTTTAGGAGTCATAGTAATAGTTTGATCTTTTAAGTTAAACGAAGTATTAAGTACTACAGGGAAGCCTGATATTCTTTTTAATTCTATAAGAAGTTTATAATATCTCTCATTTAAATTTTTATTTACTGTTTGAACTCTACATGTGTTATCCACATGTGTAGCAGCAGGAAATCTAGTAAATCTTGCAAAGCCGTCTAAATCTATAGCGTTTACAACTTGATTCATATAAGGAACTGGTTCCTTAATATGAAAGTACTTATAGGCACTATCTTCTATAACTGAAGGAGCAAAGGGTCTAAATCCTTCTCTTTTTTTAATTACGTAATTTAATTTTTCTCTCATTTTAGCATCTTTAGGTGAAGCTAATATGCTTCTGTTACCTAAGGCTCTTGCTCCAAATTCCATTCTTCCTTGAAACCAAGCAACTATGTTCTGATTGTTTAGTATTTCTGCTGTTTTTTCAAGTAATTTTTGTTCTGATAGTTTAAAGTATTGAATGCTGCTACTGTATGATTTAAGTAACTTTAAAATATAATTATTACTATAATCAGGACCTAAATAAGGAGAATTATTTTGCAATAACTTAGATTTGGAATTATATAAGCAGGCTCCAATCGCAGAACCAGCATCTGATGGTGCAAATGGTATATGTATAGATTCAAAATACTTATATGCTTTAGAATTTGCTACTCCGTTATAAGCGCAACCTCCACCTAGACATAAATTTTTACTTCCTGTTATTAATTTAGCAGTTCTTACTAACTTTAAGAATTCTCTTTCATAAATTTTTTGCAATGCTGCTGCTAAATCTTTATGTTCCTGTGTAAGTTCATCTTCCGGTAGCCGAGGGGGTAGTTTAAGTAAGTTAAAGAATTTTTTATTAAACATTACTTTATCGGAATATTCCCAAGTAAAGTATTTCTGTTTTATCCAAAATTTATTGGTAGTATGTGTGAAAATTTTATCTAATTTGCTAAAATAGTTTGTAGGATCACCATAAGGTGCTAACCCCATAACTTTATATTCACCTTCGTTAGGTTTAAACCCTAAATATGCTGTTATAGTAGAGTAAAGCATTCCAAGAGAATTAGGAAAATCTATAGATAATTTTTTCTCGATTTTAGTACCGTCACCATGTGAAATAGTAATAGTTTCCCACTCCCCAACACCATCCACAGTTAAAATAGCAGCTTCATCATATTGGCTAGTTAAAAAACTAAATGCTGCATGTGATAAGTGATGTTCTGTAAATACAATCTTACCTTTATACCCGATTTCTTCTAAAAGTACCTTTGGGTTATTAACTTCAAATTCTTTTAGAAATTTTCTTTTGAGTAAAAATGTACGAAAAGGTCGTTTTTTAAATATTTTAAGTACCCTATCTTTTTTAGTTTCTGGGTTTTCATACCAACATACTTCATCAATATGCTGAATTTTAAAATTTGTGTATTCTAAACACCATTTAATAGCATTTATCGGAAAAGAGCTATCGTGTTTAATTTCAGTAAACCTTTCTTCCTCTGCAGCTGCAATTACTACACCGTCTTTTACGATACATGCTGCAGCGTCGTGATAGAATGCTGATATACCTAATTGTATCATTTTTTTAGTCCAAATTTAGAAAACTTATACCATGCTCTTTCATGCAAAAAGTAAAGTACCATTTTAGTAATAACTTCTATACCTCCTATGGTGAGCCCTATTTTCCAACTACCAGTTATAATAGCAGAAAGTATCATAGTATCTAAAGTACCTATGATTCTCCATGAAATAGTTTTTGCTATATGTCTTTTATAACTTACCATCTTTTTTCATTTGTTCTCTAATAGAGGTAGCTGATATATCTCCTATTTCTTTAGGTGGAATATGTTCTATTATATCGTAACCAACTCCTCTACCGTAGTTAATAGATTCAATATCTGGAATAATAGTAGGTAAAACTTTACCAGCTTCAATGAGTTCTTTTAACTCTCCTTCTTTTACCATTTCTAAGATTTCCTGAGCAGTCCAAGGATTTTTTTCGTCAGGTTTAACATCTCTAATTCCTAACCATACATTATAACCTTCTTTTAATCTTTCGTTGATTAACCAAAGGTGTCCTTTGTGTAGTGGTTGCCATCTACCAGCAAAGAATGAATACTTTACTTCTGATGATGAACTTTCTTTATCTGCCTTTGCTTTTATTTCTGCCATAGTAGCTTTATTTAGTAATATATGAATTATTTAATGTAAACTCCAACCATTCTCCAACATTTTTATACTTTGTCAAAAAAGTTTGAGGGCTGTTGTTCAATTCTTCTTCTAAAATTTCAGGTGTTATATATCCTTTTTCTAATAACGTAATATTGTTTTTGAAAAGTTTTTTATCTCTAATAAGGAAACTAAATAACCCGGTCGTTTTAACAGAAATATCATTAAAGTCCAAACATGCAGCATTTATTCTATGGGGTCCTAATTGGTTTTTAGAAAATTTATTTTCTATAAATCCATATTGATACATTTTAGAATACTTATCCATCATTTCACTACTACCGAAACTTACATTATCATCTAACAAATACTTAACGTCTCCTTCTTCATAAAGACCTTTTCCTACAAATAACGTGTTAGAATCGTATCCGTTCACTACTAAGTCTCTAATATAATCTAAAGTATATTTAAAAATTATTACATCAGGTCTAGTCTGTATAATTATATCAAAATTTTTATAAGAAGCTCTACATTTATGTACTTCCTGTAGACTATGTGCGTAAGAAACTGTATTGCTGCCTTTCGTCCAAGAAATATTTGTAGGTATATCTGTTAAATTTCCTGATGCGTAATAAAAAAATTTAAAATTAACGTCTGAAAATAAACTATTCCATGTTTGAAATAATTGATTGGTAAGGTTGTAGTTCTTAAACTCTCCTGAGATGCAGACACCTATATTAATCATTTGATTCCTATATCCCTATGTAAGTTTATCGCAATTGCTCGTTCTCCGGGATTATTAGGGTCCATATCATTAATTAAATACCTTGGTCCTCTTTCTATGCCCATAACTAATTGGTCATAAGGAATATTATTTATTTCTAATTCATATTCAGTATGTAATCTTAGGTAATTTGGTCTAGCTGTAGTTAAAACTATACAGTGGCCTTCATCTTTTTTCTGCTGTAGAAATTGTTTTGTAGATTTTATAACTTGAGCTTCGGAACTCTCATAAGTTTCAAATTTTCTATAGACAAAAATAGTCCCGTCTATATCTACGAAGTATGTGTTCTTTTTTTCCATTTTTTATTTATAGCAACAATTATCTTTTCAAAAGATTCTTCAGGGGTATCGTCAGTAGTATCAATATCGATAAAATTTTCCTGAGGAGCAACATAAGCTATCGCTCTAAAGTGATCTCGTTCCCTAGGTTCTGATGTATGTACATATATCTCTACTATATTATCACCAAGTAATTTTTTAAAATCTTCTCTTTGATCTATGTAAGGTGCAACTAAAGATACAATTACATCTTCTCCTTGATTATGAAGATAGTGTGCTATCTTTTGAGCTGTACCTACATTAACTACTCTGCCATTAATAGAGTAATCTTTATTAGTAAAGAGTTCTCTCATCTCATCTCCATCTATCCTAAAAGCATTAGGAAGATGCTGTTTTAACATGTTTGCTAAAACCGTTTTACCGTGTGCCGGCTGTCCTGTAAACCAGTATATCATATTAACTTTTTAGGATCTTGTTTTTTCTTTTCATAACGGTATCGAACCCCAATAGGAAACGTATAATTCAATTCTTTATCTAATCCTAAGTACTCTTTTAAAATATGAATTTTATTTCTATAATACAAATCTTCATAAGATATATTCAATGCTCTATTTTTGTGCTCTTCTCTAAAATCTTCAAAATTCTTTTTGATTTTTTTAAAGTAATTTACGTTATCCGGTACAAGCTCAACAGTGTTCGCAGGATATTGACCGCAGAAGTTACCAGTCACCTGAGCATGATTCCAGGATATGATTTGATCTTCTTCATTTTCACGGTATAGAAATATCGTCTTATCTACATAATCCATATAGTCGACCCAATTGGTTTTAATTTGACTAGATCTCCCATAAAAAACTTCTTTAAGTACTAAATGTTTATACCCGTCTCTTAAAATATTATTCTCTGGTTTAGGACCGTACCACCAAGGGCTATCCCAAGCTGCCGATTCATACCTAACATCAAAATCATTATTTAAACCAAACCAGTTCCCTAATCTAGTAGAGCCTGATCTGGGTTCACATAATAAGAGAATTTTCATAGAAAGTTATTTGTAGCCCCTAGGAGAATCGAACTCCTCTTTCTAGGATGAAAACCTAACGTCCTAACCGATAGACGAAGGGGCCTGTAGTTAACTACCTACCTTACTCCATAACCATGCTTGGTTAGAATTAGGCTTAGCAATTACCATATTATCATTACCTAAAAAATAAGCTAAAGAATATTCATCTTTTTTATCTCCTCTGGTGATATGCATTTCACCGTCAACAAATTCAATTATTCCCATAGCTTTTATAGATCTACCGCTTACTCTTTGAAAAGCAGCTTTTCCATCTTCTGTTCTGTAGACTCGTAAAAACTCATTATCTACGCTCTGCCAAATTCCGTATACCTCAAAAGGTACATCCTCTTGCCCGAAAGCAAGAGAACCTACCATAAGAGAAAATAATAAAATTAACTTTTTCATGCTGCGTGTTCTGCTAAAAGCTTTTCAACATGAGATTTCGCAACTGAATAGTCAACCGGTCCAGTTTCATCCTCGTATTGAACAGGGTCATCCACACCGAGGTTGATAAACGCCTCGATTCGCTCAACAGATGAAGCGGACTTATAATCACTATTCCCGCTAGGAAAAGGCTTATAGGAAGTATTAGTACGTTTGTAAACTTCATTAAACTCAATTCCCAACTCTTTAACCAATTTTTGTCCATCTTTTAAAATTCCTAATTTATCAGTATCTAAGTAAGGAGTAAAATAACCTACTTTTTCTGCATCCCAGTTACCGATTCTAAATGCATTATCGTCTGCATCTCTAAACTCTTGTCTACAGTCTGGATAGATAGCATGATCACCGGCATGAATTCCTAAAGCAATATCGGTATCTAAACCGTTAGCATTAGCTGCTGATAAAGCTACAGCTTGCGTGATAGAAGCAAAGATTTTATTTCTATTAGGTACAACTGTTGCTTTCATGTTATCTTCTTCATAATGACCTTCCGGTACATCTTCTCCACCTTCTACAAGGTTAGAGTTTAAAAGATTAACTAAGCCATCTAACTTAATTACTTGATAGTTAACTCTGCATCCGCCGAAACAATTTTCGTCAGTACAATTTTCATTAATATAATCTACTAAAGACTGTGCTCTTTCAAGTTCTACTCTATGCTTTTGACCGTAATCAAAAGATAAAGCTGTTACATTGTCATACTCAGATAAACATCTAAGTAAAAGAGTAGAGGAGTCCATCCCTCCTGAAAGACTAACTACGACATTTTTTGCCATGATAAAATAATTAATAAAATTTGCCAGGTATTATTAAGCGTATAGGCAAACGCTATTCTAATACAGAAGTTAAGGAATTTTTTATTTCTTCCCAACGTTCTACATAACTTTTTATATTATAAACTTTTCCTCCTTCATTTAATAGCTCTAAAGATACAGTTTTTAATGCTGCACCAAAGTTTGAAGGGTAACTTACAGTTTTAATATAATTAGTATTGTTCTCTCCTTTTGTTACTCTTTCATAAACAGTATATCCACCTGTCTGTGATTTAGTAATAAAAAATGGTTCCATTGCTGGATCTTCGATAATTGTATCCCCTGCAGGGATTGAATCTGGTTTACGTAACATTTATGATAAAATTAGTTCGGTTAAATCTTCTTTAGATAAAGCTCCTACTTTTTTAACAGTTGACCCGTCTTCTCTAACTAAAACTGTTGTAGGAATACTTCTTACTTGGTATTCATTAGCTAGACCTGTTGTATCTTTATCAATATCGATATTATGAAGTTCGATTTGATCTGCATAATCAGGAGTTACTTCATCCCAGGTATTTGCATAACTTCTACATGGAGCACACCATGCAGCATAAAATTTTATTAACTTTTTCATTTTCTTCTTTTGTTAAAGTGAGGTGCATTAAATTTTACTTTTCCTCCTTCTTTGTATACCTTCTTAACGTTTTTATTGGCCGCTAGCCACTCTATCAACTGGTTAAGATTTTGTTTGCTTGAATTTTTTGACATATAACTTATTTTATATATAATATAAGAAAATTATACGTAAAAAACAACTATCCTTCTTCTATTATTACTTCAACTTGTGCACCAGGTTGGAATGGAGAAATGTTAAGAGTATACGTAAAGGGATTACCAGAACCTATATTATCATTTGTGTTGAATATATCCTGTTGTACTGAACCTCCAATAACTCTAGCGCTTACATTACCTGCATCTTGGGCCACACCTGCATTAGTTACCTTATAAACAGTAATATCTACAGTTGAAGCATTACCAGAAATCCTGTCATCTTCTAAATTATTACCCCCGCTATCTAAATCATGTACTACATTAAATACTCCTCCATAGTCGTATATAACTTTCCAAGAAGTAACAAAACCCGAAGTAAGTGAACCAGTCACACTCCAGTTAGTTGCTGGTGGATTGTAAGAAAATACAGCATAAAATCTGTCTTCTCTTAAACTATGAGTATAAGCGTTTTCAGTAATGTTTAAAGTAGCATTAGTAGATATTAATGCACCAGATGATGTTAAACTAGAAGTATACCACCCAGTAAAATCATAATTAGAATTACCTGTTGCAGTGGTAGTAAAAGTTGAAGCTGCATCAAAATCGACTGTTTGGGTAAGGGAAGTTGATGAAGGGCCTGCCGATGTCGGAGAACTAATAGAAATAGAACCTGTACCGGACCCGGCTGCCACTGCGTTAGTATCGGCAACAATTAATTCAAAAAATCTTGTATTAGGTTCATACACACCTTCATCCACGCTGCCGGAAGAACCAGAACAAGCAGTACTAGAATTAACTACAATAAATGATGAAGTATTGTCATTAACTATTAACTCTACACCGGTCAACAGACTTGAAGCTGAGATGCTAGATGTTAATAAATTCCCTGCAGTTACAGAGGTATGGTAAATATCAACTATATCTGTATCTACTCCTAAAGATGTTGCTGTTAATGTATACTTTCTTGGCATATATATAAATAGTTACCCATCACAAGATAAACAATCAGTAGACGTTCTACTTCCTATATCTCCATTAATTACTGAATCTGTTCTTAAATAATATAAGGTTTTAACTCCTAATCTCCAAGCTGTTTGATGAACTTCATTAATAAACTTAGGACTATCAGTTGGATCGAAGGCTAAATTAAGTGATTGAGTCTGGTCTATATACTTTTGTCTTGCTGCAGCTTGTTCTACAAGTTGTAGCTGATTTATTTCTGCAAATGTTAAAAAGATAGGTTTATCTTCTGCCGGCATTACATCTTCAGGTAGATTTGCAATTGAACCTCTATCTTTCATAATTTGATCCCAAACTTCTTCAGTATTTGCTCCTCTTTCTTCTAAATAATCTACAAGTGCTTGATTCTTTCTAATAAACGTTCCTTTAGCGGAATTAAACGTGTAGACGTTAGCAGGAACAGGTTCAATACCTGCTGATACTCCTCCTGATATAGTACTGTTAGATACAGTTGGTGCAATAGCAAGTAAGTGGCTGTTTCTCATACCGGTTCCTCTACACCATACAGGTTCTCCATATTCATCTGCTAGCTTTCTTGAAGCAGCTTCCGCCTTATTTCTAATATCAGAGAAGATCTGGTGTGTTAAAGATGTAGCTGCAATAGAAGCGAAAGGGATTCTTTCGTTCTGCAGTAGAGTATGCCATCCTAACACACCTAGACCGATTGCTCTACCTTTTTTAGCGGATCTGTGGGCTCTTACCAGTGACTCCCTTCCAGAAGTTTTTGCTAAGAACTCTTCTAACACTCCATCTAAAAAATATATTGCGGTTTCTATAAGATCTGTGTTGCGCCATTCATGCCATTTAGTAAGGTTAACAGATGACAGACAGCAAATAAAGCTATGCTCTTCATCTGTGTGTAAAGTGATCTCTGAGCAAATATTTGTCATTGAAACATCTAGGTTATTCTTTTTGTATGCTGGAGGATTAGCGTTATTTACGTTATCCTTAAACATAATGTAAGGTTCACCTGTTTCTACCCTTGATTTTAATATTTCTACCCATAATTTCATTGCTTCAGGGTCTCTATGCTCTAACTTTTGCATGAATGCATCGTCTACTACAACACACTGGTGTAGATTTAGACATTGTCTGTTAGGATCTCCCTTTGGTCTTCTAATCTGTAGAAATTCTTCTATGTCTGGGTGGTTTATATCTAAGTTGACAGAAGCTGCTCCTCTTCTTACTGCCCCTTGATTAGTTGCTATGATTGTTGAATCGTAGATTTTAGCCCATGGAACGATGCCTTCTGATTGTCCCATGTCATCTTTACCGATTTTTTGACCTCTACCTCTGACTTTAGATAATCCGATGCCTACACCACCTCCTAATGATGTTAATCTCATTAACTCAGCGTTTGTAAGACCAATTCCTCTAATAGAGTCAGGAGTATCTATACCAAAACAAGAAATAGGTAAGCCACGATCTGTTCCTGTATTAGATAGAACTGGTGAAGCTAGATTTAGCCAACCTTTCCACATATACCGAAAGAATTTATTAGCTAGATCTGGACGGTCTAATCTATTTGCTATAGTATCTGCTACTCTACGGTATGCTTTTTTAGGTGTTTCATCGGGCATTAAATACCCTTTTGATATTGTTGCAAGAGAAACCTCATTCATCCATTCAGGATAATCCTTACCGGCCTCCCAGTTGGAAGTATCTACTACTATACTCATAAAATAATTAAAATGCTGATGACCAGTCCATATGTCCTTTGCTATAGTTGGTCACTCTATTGGCAAAGAAATCTGTTTGTTGTTTACCTGCGATAACTGCATCAAACCATTTCATAGTTTTTAATGCACCTTTATCGATATCAGAAGCTGGGATGATAGGTTCTAACCCAAGGTCAGCCATTTTAGTATTAACTCTATGTCTGATGAAATTTTTAAGTTCTTCTTTACCTAAATTTTCTAAATCTCCCATTTCGAATACTTTATCGATAAAATCGAATTCTAATTGAAGAGCTAACTTAGCTGCTTCTTCAATTTCTTGAATAAGTTCTGGAGTTTTAAATTCAGGATGCTCTTTCATAAGAGTTCTAAATAACCAACAGCCTGCTTCAGAGTGTAAAGATTCATCTCTTACAGACCATTCTACAATTTGACCTACACCTTTAAGTAGGTTTCTCATTTTATAAGATAGTAAAACAGCAAAAGAAGAGAATAGGTTCACACCTTCTGTAAACGCGGAAAAAATCGCTAGTGACTTAGCTCTTTCATGCCAGTTAGGTGTACCATCGTGATTATCTCTAACAGCCATCAATGACTCTATCTTAGCTGCTGTAGTTTCATCTTCTAAAAATTCAGCAAAATTGTCTAATCCTAATTGCTCGTTTAATAATGAATAAGCTTCAGCATGAATAGTTTCTGAAGACCCTAAAGTCGTACCCATCATAATAACTTCTGGTTTTCTGAACCATTTAGTTACGAGTGTAGACCAATAGTCGTTTACTATAGTTTCTGTTTGTGCAAACCCTTTTAAAATTTGACCGACAACGTTCTTTTCATGATCTTTCATATTAGATTTCCAATCAGTAACATCTTGTGCCATCGGTACTTCTGTATGTAACCAGTGAGCTTGTTGTTGTTTTAACCAGTAATCAAATGCTTGTGGGTATTCAAAAGGTTTGTACACTACTCTTTCTTCTAGTAAACTCATATATCTTTATATATTTGTAAGGTGATTAGACAAAAACATCCCCTTGAGGTTTTCTTGGGGACGTGTTAATAAATATAATATATATTCCACTTTCATGCAATATTTTTATAATAATTTTTCCATTTGTTCGCGAGATAAATTAAATTTAGGTTTAGAATCTTCTTCTGGTATCAAATCTCTAGCATCTGCTTTTTCTAAAAACTCTATATGTCCGTTATTAGTATCCATTTTTACATTATAAGTCATACCATCTTGACCATATCGATTTTTCATCACGTGAACTCTACCGGTACCTAAAACTTTATCTTCTTTCTGTCTTGAAAGAGATAGACAGATATCAGCCACCATCATCTTATCATAAGATCCGGCTGCCTTATCTCCTTCAATTACAGAATCTTTAGCTCCCATTCTATTAACCTGTGATGGTGTCAAAATAGGTATTTTTAATTCTTTAGCTAATCCTTTGGTTGCGATAAATACATCATCAATCTCATCTTTCCTTTCAAACGATTTACCTCTAGAAGGTGCTCTTAAATAATCAACGTAGTCAATAATAATAAGGTCTGGTTTATGTTCCATGTCAACACACTTTTGTACGTGTGACTTTATGGTATTTACCGTCGCTGACTTAGGAGCATATTCTTTTACTATAAGCTTACCTTTTAGATTGTCGACGTACGTCTGTACTTCTTTTCTATGTTTATTTACTTCATCTATAGAATAGCCAGTAAAGTAGCAATCAAAACGCTTACCAACATAATCCTCTCCCAATTCGAGTGTATAGTAGTTGACTTTGTATCCAAGTTTAACTGCATGAGCAGCAATAGCAACCATAGTCCAGCTTTTACCGCCACCAGGATTACCAAACACAATTGCAAGATCTCCGGGACCAAACCCGCCTTGGATACCGTCATTAAGTATGCTCCAAGGACTAGGAATAGTAGGACGGTAATCCGTACGATATCTCGTTTCAACGTCTTTATTATATTCATGTCCGATATTTTTATCCATACCCGCTTTCATTGCTTTTTCGACCTGGTTTCTAATACCATCGAAATCTCCTTCTTTAAGAAGATCGGCTGAGTTAAGTATGGCGTTTTTCATTTCTTGATTCTTACAGAAAGTAGTAAACTCTTCTTGAACGTATTCTAAATCGTCTTGAGAGGCTTGATAAGAGTTTCTTAACTCTTCTTTTAATGCTACTTGAAGGACTTCGTTTTCGAGTTTTTGAAGCTCTACTTTAAGAACGTCCATAGTAACATTAGTATGGTACTTATCAAAATAAGAACATATCTGACCTATGATCCACTTATGTGAATCAGCATCAAAATAATTATCGTGTAAAACGTCTCTTACGTTAAGTAAGAACTTTTTATCTGTGAGTAATGATCCTAAAACTTTTAGTTGGAACCCCTTCCCGTATTGTTGTAAACTCTTTAATGTCATTCAGTAACCTTTGTTTAAATATAAGAAAATTAAATCGATTGAGCAATTAATTTTTTAAATTTTGTAGTTGACCACCCGTGGTCTCTATTCAAATAATGAATAGGTATTTTTAAATCATAACCAGTAAATGGTTTATCTTTATAATCATCACCTAAAAACCTAACTTGAGGATTTACTATTTTTAAAAGCTCTAAAAGCTCTCTTTCATAAGTATAAGTAAATACATTATCAATATACTTTATTGACATAAGCATTTCGTCTCTTTCTTCTACTGACAGGATAGGTTTAAGTTTATGAGGGCGTTCTATAGAAGGATCAGAGTGTAAAAGGATAATAAATTCATCACAATTATCTTTACATTCCTTAAACATCTTTATATATCCTGGGTGAATTACATCAAAATTTCCTGCTATAACTCCTTTTCTCATAATAATGTTTTTTTAGGTTTTATTCCAATATTAGTACCTAATACCCACCTTTCTTTTCCACTTTTATTTGGTTCACTTCTATGTGAAATTGCTGCATCAAAAATAAAAAGGTCGTTTACTTTTACATTAGCTTTTTCCCAAAGCCAATCTTCAGATGAACTTGTACTGTAGTTTTTCTTAAAGTCGTAGTACGGATCTCTAAATAAAAGATCTCCACTATTTTCAGGTACTTCTAAATATAGAGCACTACTAATAATTGCTCCTGCATGATCATGAGTCTTAATGTAGCCATTATCATTATACCTGTTAAACCAAGAATGTAAGACTACTAATTCAAGATCTTTTGGATATTTGAGAATATTATAAGCTAAATTTAAGTAATGAGGTTTTAAAAAAGTATAAAAAGACCTTAGTTCTGGAAGTAGGTGTGTTGGTTGTTCTCTGTTAAACATAGTATTATCGGTATTTACCTCTAAACTATCACGTCTACTTCTTTCTATAAGTTTTTCAGCTATAGGTTTTATATTTTTCCAATCTAAGTTAAAACTTAACTTTAGTATACCTGTGTTCATTTTACAGTAGTTAAAGCTCGGAATGTTTCTAACCAGCCTTCGGTATTCTTAGTAATACCTTCTATCTTATCTTGGTCCATAAGATGCAAGAATGCTCCTGTTTGGAGTCCAGGTATATTTTCTTTCATAATGGACTCAACATATTCTATCTCTTTCTCATCTAAAGTAGTTTCATGTAAGTCCATTAACTTGAAATTAGTCTCAACTCTATCCCAGTTATGAATAATTTTAGCAAAGATTTTTTTGCCTTCAAGTTTTTCTTCAGCAGTTTTGAAAACATAATCTAAATCAGATACCTCGGTAAGTAGCTTAGGAAATTCAGATACTATAGTCTTTATCCCTAATCCCTTGACTCCTAATAAGTTATCAGAATTATCTCCAAGTAGAGCTTTTACTATATTATAATTTACTGGAAGAACTTTTAATTCTTCAAATATATTATCTTTTGTAAAAGTTTTCTTTTTAACCGGAGCATATACTTCGATATTACCATTAACTAGCTGTAAAAAATCTTTATCTGATGATACTATAGTTACTTTTTTACCGGCATTGGATGCTCTATTAGCTAGATATGCTATGATATCATCAGCTTCAAGTTTTTCTAACCCCATCTGATGTATAGGTAGACATTCAAGATAATCCTGGGTTCTATATAATTGTCCGATTAAAGCTTCTTGTTCTTCTTCTCTGGTATCGTATAAACCCCAGTGAGTTATTCGAGCTGTAGCTCTCTGTGCTTTATAATTCGGATCGATATTCTTTCTATTTCCGGCACCACCTTTACCGTCCCACACAACAATGACCCTTGTCGGGTCAAAGATGCGGGTTACGTACCCTAGCGAGCGAAGGAAACCCACCAGACCGCCAACATGGGTGCCTGATGGATTCATCGCCTTGAGCAGCGAGAATGACCTGATTAAGGTATTCATCGCATCTATGATCAAGATATGATCATTAAGAGCTCGGGGTGGGGTTTCTTTAAGATTTTTTAGAATATCGTCGTATGCCATTAATCTAATAGATTAGGAGTAATATTATCTTCTTCTAAATCTCCTTCTTCTATTAGGTCAAAGTCTAGACTACCGACTAATTTCAACCAGTGATCTTTATGCTCGTCTTTATATTTATCGATTGCACGTTTATCATCAGGTATAAAACCATGTGAGGTCATAACTACTCTTCCTCTAGATTGAACTCCACCAATATGGTTCTTCTCTATCTGTACGTTTGTACGTTTAGCAAATTCAACCTGAAGTCCGTTCTTGATAGCTTTTATCTTTGATGTACCTGGGTTAGTAATATTACCGAAAGTAATCACTAACGTAGCATCATACCACATAGACATACCTCCTTTATTTTGTAACTTAGGCATACCCATCGGTGATTCAGGTTTCATAGTCCAAACCTTATTGATAGCCACCATAGTATTGGTATAAGGAGAGTTTTCTTTTCTAGATAGAAGAATCTTTTGATTTAAGTTATTACCAAACTGAGTAGACATTGCTCCAGCATTCCATTCGTTGTTGTTTTTATTTGATCTAACCGAAAGATCACAGGGTACTGAGCCAATACTGTCCCAGAAAAAACACATATCAAAAGGTAAATTTCCTTTGGATTGCTCATCCATAAGGTCTGCAATATAAACTGCTACATCTTCAATAGTATTCAGTTGACCTCTATCAGCATAAAGGAAATGGCCTTCGTAATCTAATACGTTACCGTCTTTATCTTTTACTTCATCGAATTGAAGACCCATCTCTTTAGCGTGTTCCCAAGACCACTTCATCTCAGTTATAATGAAGACAGGGAGAATGCCCATTTTTTGAGCATTCACCGCAGCTTCTAACAAGGCAGTTGTCTTGCCTGTATCACTATGTCCTCTCAACAGAGTGATGTGCCCGGTTGGGATACCAGGCAGGGAAGTAATATCTTGAAAGGCTTTAGATAGGGGAATCCATCCTTGCTCTTTAAACTTAACAGATGCATTTGAATAACCTTTCTTCTTTTTGAAGTTGCTAAGATTAAAAGACTTCTGTACTGCTGCTGCAGCTTTTTGTTGTGTCTCTTTTTTCTTAGCCATTACTCATTAAATAAATCGTCAAATTTTGATACAGTATCTTTATTACCTTCAGTAGCAGTTTCTAACGTAAAGTCAGATTGCTTAGGTGCAGGTGCTGCTGCTGGAGTATCTGATGAATCGTCTCCTGATCCAGGGTTAAGATAGTTCTGTAATTGCTTTTTAATAAAGTCATAATCATATTGAGTATGTACTTCTACCGGATTAGGTTGTTCCTTTAACCATTTATCAACTAAATCATTATTATCTGATAATGGAGTCTGTTTAGGTTTAATACGAACAGTAGTCTCAGGGTAAGGGTTACCTTGTACCTGCTCTACTACCATATCCCATCCGTTAATAACGTCTGTAAAGTCTCCGATATCCTCATCTTCTGCCAAAGCAAGTAATGCTTTATAGATAGTAATACCGAATCCCCATAATCTAACTCCTTTATCTTCTTCTCCTCTAACTACTACAGGAGCAAAGATTCTAGTTTTAGGGTTGAGTTTACCTGATAAAGACCAGTTATCTTTATCGTTAGTTTTTCTTAGTTCTTTTACGAACTCTTCGATTGGGTCTTGCTTACCAAAGTTTGATAAAGCAACCATCGGGTACTTTCCTACTCCGTAATGGAATTTTAATTCCTTAAACGGGAAAGCAGGATCATAGGCAGAAGGAACGATTCTAATCGTTTGCTTACCTAATTCAGGTTTCCAAAAAATTGTTGAATAGTCAGTCTTTTCTCTTTGCTGACCGTTGTTGTTCAAGGCATCTAGTTTAGCCTTAATCGCATTTAAATCCATATAACTAATTTATTATAACGTTTTATTTTAATATAAGAAAAAGATCTTAACGATCCAACTCTACAATACGGAAAAGTTTTGTATTTACTCTCTTGAGTTCTGGTCCTTTGGTTAGTAGTATACAGTTTCTGTAATCAGGCCAGTTAACTCTATAAGATGTGTCTAATTGCCCTCCGTTTAACTCTTTAATTAGAGTATTAAGGGCATTAATTGTATAGAGTGTGTTAGATTCTTTTTTTCTGTGGACGAGAATAGTATTATCTAAAAATGCTCCTACATTTCCAAAGTCTACATTATAAGTACAAATATACTCATCTTGACTTTTAGAGTAAAGGACAAAAATTTTGTTGTAAATAATTTTATACCTTTCCTGAATTTCCTCTAGTACTGAATCTAGAGTATTTTCTGTAGCAAAGGTGCAAAAAAGCTTATTGCTCATATCTTCGTTAAACTGAAAAGGTTCTATGTCGTAATCAAACCTCGGTTTAGTAACTATTTCGTTCATTATAAATATCTTTTTAGTTCTATAAACGTAAATCCCTGGAGTGTTTAAATTTTACTGGGTATTTTCCACCGGATTCCATTATCTCCTTAAGTTTTTGTAATGTTTCTTTACCGTCCTCTTTTGAAAAGTCGAATAAAATCGCATCGTAGGTATAAAGAGCTACCTTAGTTTTTTTATCTTTTAAGTACCTAAGTACATCTTTTAATATAAGAATATTTCTTGAGGTTTCAAGCGATTGCATGATATAGTTCATCAGCTTTTGAGGATTCATGTCTCGTAATCCCCTTGTAAATGGTTTTCCACTAATAGGAGCCAAGACTTTTCCGTCATTTTCATATTGTCTCCAAAGCTCTCGGATATACGAATTAATTCTGCAAAAGATTTCAAGGCTCGCCCACTTCTCTGGTATTTTGCCATAAATTGCGTGAAAGTTAGTTTGTTTTGCTTCTTGGTATTCTTCTTCATTAATCTCTTCTTTATTAAAGTAAATTTGTGCTAAATATTTATGAGCAGAATCAGAAGGAATATCAAAGTCAATCTGATCACAAAGTAACCGAAGGTGATAACCGTCAAAGTCCAGCTCAACAAAAAAGTCGTTTTGGGGCCTAAAACATTTTCTATGCTCTTCTGTCTTGGGGATAGCAGCATAATTAACAGAATTGAAAGCATTAGTAGGTCTAGATGTAGCATTGTATAGATTATATGACGAATAAGTTATATTGTCTTTTATATTGTATAAAGGATCTCTAGGATTAAACATTTTATTGAAAGCCTCATAGTGTATTCCTAATCCTGACTGCTCTAAAAGAAAAAATACATTAGTTGCAGTCTTATTATAAAAGTCAAACTTATCAGGTATAGTTAAATTTAAGAATTCTTTTACAGACTCGTATACTTTTTCACAAGATTCATACAATTTTGTTATAGGAATAAGCTGATTAATGTTTGTATGTTTAGAAAACTTATTATAGAAAAAGTTTAAAGAGGAGTTTTCTCTAGAATACTCTAATTTGCTATAATTAGTCATAGCATAAAGTAAAGATAAATCTATACTATCCTGTATATTAAAGTGATACAGAAGGTTTTTCTTATCTAAGGTATAAAGTGGTTTGTAGGCATTAAGTATCTTAGAGACACGTTCTTTAGCTGTATTAATTCCTTCATCGTGATTTATAGGAATAATAAATCCATGCTTACTATTTGTAGGTCTGAGATATATAGCAATAGTAGAGGTAAGCTTTGGATGGAAGTTATTATTAGAAGATATAATATCTACATAACCTCCTAGGCGTCCTAGTCTTTCTAACTTTTCTAATTGGATTTCTGTCTCTACTATATAAAACACTTATATAACCTTTTAAGTAATATAAGATAAAAAGTTTATTTTACAAACTGTGCAGGGTCAGAAAGATGCTGTTCAGTGATTCCCGGTAGGATTTCTTCAGCTCTTTCGGTAGTTTTAATATTTTTTGTACGAGATCCTTCGTATTTGAATCCTTTGAAAACAGTATCTTCTAGTGGTTGACTTAGTTCCCACTCTATCCTTAAAGGTTTTCTATACAATACCGGATTTCTTATTGCTTGAGTAAAAGAATCTACTTTTACTTCTACTATTTTTCTATCTCTTGTATCTTGAATAAAGTACCTTAAGTAGAATTTTCTTTTATAATCTTTTTCAGTCGGTTCCACATAGTCGTTTTTGAACACAAACTCTGAAATGCTTATAGGAGCATTGTTAGGGATAAATTCTAACGGCTCTGGGGTACGTTTTGGTATTGAACCTTTGTAGTACCTTTCTTTATAATCCTTAATAAAGGTACCGGTATACTCTTCTTTAGTTTCAGGATCAATTAACTTTCCGTCAACTTTATTTAATATTCTATATTTAGATTTAGGTAAGTACATTATTTTTTAAGAACGAAAAATTGTGTGTTAATATTAGTATACCATTTGTTATCAGATGCTATTTCATGCTCGACACCTGTAATAATATATCCAAATTCATCATATTTAGCCGGTAAAATACCTTTCTGTAATTTAAAAGTAGTTCCTACTTTAAATCCTCCTAGACCTAACATTTTAAGTGAAAGTTCTACAGGAACTACTCCAGGTACAGCTTCTTCAAATTCATCTCCTACTATATAAGGTAACTGTGCTAGTTCTTGAATATGTGAAGAAGTTTGTTGGTATAAATTTTCCCATTCCTCAAACGTCCATGAGTTTGAACTTGAATCTTTGTTCTTTTCATTAACTGCTTTCCAGAGTTGATTCAGTTTAAATGCTTCGCTAGCTTCTGGTTCTGGATCTGATAGACTATCGTCTGTAGTATTTTTTTTCTCTAAATGTCTGTCAGTCAAGTTTTTATTCCATCTAAGTAAATTAGCTACATTGTCATCTGTAGAATTACTAGGAGCTTGCGCTGCTACAGCTATTTGAGAAGCTATGTCTGAGGTAATTCCGCTGCTGACCGATAAATCTACTACTGTCGAGCCAAGCCCGGTTACATCTAATCTTGTTGAAAGAGATTTAGCTTTTGTTGGGTCTAGGTTTTTTCTATCTACTATTTTCATAGAAGAATTATCATCGGCATTTACTATGTCAAACTCGTTTACTCCACCGTATGCTCTTTCAATTCTTGATAATATACCTTCAATAGCTTCTAAAACTCCTACTCCCTCTGAATTACTTTCAATTACTTTATCTACTTCTTCTAAAATAACTCTTGTAGAAACATAAATATTATTTATTAATAAGGGATTAGTATCAAAAGTATTATTAGGTTGAAAGTTAAATACACGAAAACCCTCATAGTCAAACGGTGGGGGGAGTATACTATTTTTAGGAACCGACGGAATTGTTCGCATTAAAACTTCATGAGGAAGTGCACTATAATGTCCGCCAAAAGTAAAAAATTTTTCTTCAGATTCTAAGTCAAAAGGAATAAGTACTTCTTTGTTATTTTTATCTTTAATACAAATATGATTATTATATATCTCTAATACAGAACTCAAAGGAACATAGTGTATAACGTTATTTTTTGAATAATCAAGGTGTGATTCATTACTTTTAGATATTTTTAATCTAAAGACAGTGAAGTCTGTAGTATTAATGTAAAACTTTACAGAATCTTTATATTTCTGCCCTAAGGCTGCCTTTAAATTGTAGTAAAGAGCATCTGTTACAATTTTTTCTCCTTCTCCTGAATCTACTAAGATTCCGCCTCCTAGTGCCTGAACTCCAGTTTTACCTTCATTTTCTATTCTATAAAATCCCTCTAATCCTAAGTAATAAACATGAAATGGACTTTTTCGGATTTTAGAATCTAATTGACCAACTTTTTTATTAGCATTTTCTTCAGACTTTACTAAATCAGTTCCTTTTCCTATAGCAATAGATTCTAATACAACATTTTTTGAGACTACTTTTATTGAGCAATCATAACCTCCATCTGATCTATAAGACCAAGAAAAATTTACTATTAACCCTAAAAAACCTTCATAATTACCGTAGTAGTTATCTCGTTTTTTAGCTATTAGTTTTTCTATTGCCCCATACGTACTGCTTTGAAACCACTTATTATCATCAAGTACTGCTTCCCTATTAGTAAATTTTATATTAGAAGTACCGTCACTAGTAATGTATGCACTGTGGCCCCATTCTACTAAAACACTATACCCAGGTCTAAAGAATAGCTTTTCGGCGTCCTCTAAATCCTTTAGTGTCCAAACATTAAAATTTACAGTAGCTTCCTGTAGTGTACCGTAGGTATTTTTTGATGTTACTTTGAAACCTGTTATTCCAGGAGCTGGTCTAAATCCTAACCTATTATCAGCTTTGTATAAAGAAGTATTGGTGTCTCCTATTCCTTCTTTATTTCCGCTATTGGAAAGAATAAATTGTTTTGCTTTAGAATTATCACCTGCTATATTGACACTTGAACGTACTTTAATCCAAGCACTGTTAGAATTTATAACCTGTAATTGCTTAGGATCTTTTCTATCAGAAAAAAGCTTAGTTCTAGCTTTTAATTGATCAGTAATCTTTGTACTTATACCGGAACCGAATGTCTCTGCCATTACCTTTTTTCATTTACCTCTTGATAGTTAAACACTACCTGTTGAGCGTTAGCAGGTATTCTTAATTGAATACCGGGAGTTGTTGCCATTCCGTCAGTTTTAGATACGTCTACATTAGCTGATGCAATTACCCACCATAATGTACTATCACCATAAAATTGCTGTGCTAGTAAATCGTACCTATCTCCTGCTGTTGTTATAACGTAAGTATCATTTTCAGTAACAGGTACATCAGGGTAGATAGGGTTAGTGTAGTATCTTCTACCTAAATCATCTTTAAATTGCTGTATAGTTTTGTATCTATCTGCCATTTTTAAAATCCGCTACCTAAAGTTCCAAATCCTTGTTCTCCGGAAAATTGATCAAAATTTTGAGTCTGTTCCTCAGTAGGTTCTGTTCTCGGTCTTCTTATCTGTTCTATAGGTATATTTTTTAAAGTATTAGACCCCCCAATATACTTATCGTTAGTACTTAATTCTAAATCTGTTTTAACATTAAATTCATGTATAGGTGTAAATGATACATCAACATTTAGTATATGAGGAACTCTTAATCTTGATTCAGGTTTTACGTTTCCTTTTTCTTCTGTGTCTCCGGTTGTGATTTCCCATGGATACCCTTTTTCCCAACTTAATGCTATGTTACTTATAAATCCTTTTTGAGCTACTAAATAATCTCCAATTGTAATCGAAGTTAATGTTCCTCTCATAAAATCTTTATTGGCATTATAAGATGGTGCTGTTGTTCCGGCTAATAAATTTAACTTTCTATAAAGAGGATTAATCTCGACTTTACTAAAAGCTGCAATTTTAAAACTAAATTGAATCTCTCTGTTAAATCCTTGATATGTATAGAACTGCTCTGCTCTACCTATATAACGTGTGCCAGACCATTCACCTAAGTAGTTATCGTTAAAACTATCTAAAAACGCTCTAAAGTATAGAAAAATTCCATTATCTTCTTTTTCTATACCTAATCTATGAAATTCAAAAGGTATAATGTCGTCGTCATCTCCTAAAATAGAATTAGTTTGTTCTGCTAGACCGTTTATATAGTCGGCTGAAGTATGGTTATTTCCTGATTGAGTTTTTTTGAATTTGTTTTCGATACTAACTCCAGAAACATTATAGGTAGTTGTAGTAGCTCCTTTAGAAAAATCATCTACAAGGTATTTGTTTTCAATTTTAGGTTTAATAGTTCTATCACTAATATTGTTAGTTGAAGAACCTTGATCAGCTAGTATACTTTCAAGTCTTTGTTCAACGTCGGTAGGAACAGGCATTCCATTCAGTACACTTTTTGCTCCGTTGACTCCTCCGCCTATACCCTGTGATTCTAAAAACTGACCTAAACCGGAAGTTCTAGGTGCTCCTGTCTGGAGATATCCTGACGGAGAAAGTCCGTTTATAAAATGTAGCCCTGTTCCATTTACAGGAACTTGAGCTAAAACTGTGCCGACCTGTAAAGCAGTATTAACTAGCCCAGAAATAATTCCTTCCTTAACTTTGTTACCAAAAGTCTTTAAATCAAATTGTCCTTTTTGATTGCCAGATCTCTGAATCTTAGCAGATGTATCTACCTGGTTAAGTAGATTAATATTACTAATATACTTAAAGCCGGGTTTATCTGCAATAAGTTTTGCAATTCTCCCTAAATCGTTAGTTCTAGAGTTTATTCCATTGTAAGAAAATCCAGATGAGTTTAACGGATTAGACGGAGGAAGATCTTTACTTATATATAGATCCTTTGTACCGAATTCACTGTTTTTAAGTGAACGCAGTCCATCCATCTTACCTTCCTTAAAGTTCTGGATTATGCCCATCTATTATTGAGGTTTGTTATCAGAGTATTTGTCTGGGGTAAGTCCGTCCAGGTCGTGCTTTGAGTTGAAAGAAGGTGAAGATACCTGTCCTTTACTGATTGCGTGTAGGTTTGAGGTAGGTAATGCTCCTTCTCTTTTTGCAGGAGTGTTTCCTTTAAATCCTAAGTTACTTCCTTGTAATTGGTTTTTTAAAATTCCCATATTGTTTATTTATAAATAGTTATGATAATTTATATGAATTCATTGTAATAACTTGCCCTACTTTAGAACCGTCCATTACTACGTCTCCTCCTTTTTCTACCACAGTTCTTAATGCTCTAATTTCTGCTATTAACTCGGCATTTGATCCACCCATAGCACCTGGAGGTGCCATCATTAAGGCGTCATTTTTAGTTCCTTGATATAAGCCTCCTTCTCTTGGGGACATTACTACTGGTCCGCCATTAGGATTAATTTGTAAGTCTCCTGTTTGTTTTGCTTTACCGATATAGTACCCTGCAGCACCTGCTACTGCGGCTGCAGCTGCTATTCCAGCAATAGCTAGAAAAGGATTTGATAAAGCTCTTACAGATGCTATAGCTGCTTCAGCAATTGCTATTCCTTTAGAAAGTTTTAGTACTCTGCCTAAATACTTCAAATTTTGTATTAATCCAGTAACCATATTAATTCCTATAATAGTAGCAATACCACCTATAATGCCTTTTAATATCGTTGCATGGCTTATTAACTGTGCTAAAGATGCTAAAGGGCCAGCTAAAGCTTCTGACATTTTAGTAATAGAGTCATTTATGCTTTGCTGTATATCTAAGGATTTTAGTTGTTCTTTAGTTACTCCTAGTATCTTTTGTCTTTGTTCATCTGTTAAGTTACCTTGGGTATCTTGTAGAATAAGCATGTTAGCTAATTCATCTCTAGACATACCTAAAGCCTTAGCTAATGAAGTCTGCGCAATACGATTCATATTAGCAAATTCAGCTGCTGATGCTCCGTTTTTAGCTAATTCTGCTGATAGGCCGGCTAAATCGTTATTTAATGCTAATTCTCTAGCTTTTGCTAAATTTATACGGCCTCCGGTTAAAAGCTGTGCCTCTAATTCATTCTGTATAGAAGATTCAAAGTCTAACAACCCTTCAGCAATATCATCAACTCTAGATAGTTCTAAACCTAATGCACGTGCTGCTGTTGCTGCTTGACCTAATAATTTAGGATTATTACCTAGAGATAAAGCAATGCCTTTGGCAGCTGATAAAGCATCCTGTAAAGCAACACCGGGTGCAACAGCTGATTTACCTAATTTATTAGCTGCTTTTATACCGTCTACTAATCCATCTTCGAATTGAGTAATACTATCTCCTGTCTGGTTTGAGAATAAGGCTAAGTTGCCGGCCTGTTCGGCAGACAATCCTAGTAGTTTTTTAGATTCAGCAATATTAGCCAGCTGATCATTTGAAAATATAGAAGTTGCTGCTAATCCTGTCTGTCTTGTAAATTCTGCAGCTTCTTGTAAGAGTTCCACAGTTGTAGCGAGGCTACTGTTTAAATTATTAAAACTTACATTTGAACGGCCTACTAATCTGCTAAGGTTTACTGCTTCTTTATTTATATTAAGAAAAGAATTAAATATCTTTCCAATTATAAACAAAGGATCCATCATTCCTTTTCCTATAGCAACAGCAGTTTTTCCTATGGCTCTACCTGCATAGGCAAACTTTCTACCAAATCCTAAAGATTCATCTCCGTTTGCTTTTATTTCAGCACGCATTTCATCTTTAAGCTGAGAGTTTATATCGTTGAGTTCTTCTGAGATATGGCTCATTCCGAACTTATTAGCTATTTTAGTAGCTCCTTCTAATGCTGCTCCTGCTAGTCCGAAAGTTTTTACGAGTGCTTTTTCTCTTTTTAAACGTTTTTCGATTAATCTTACTGATTCTTCTTCTATATCAAAACCATTTGCTGCTGCTCTTAATAAAGCCTCTTCTTCATCGTTTATCTTACCTAAGAATTTTAACCTATCTATCGTTTGCTCATTTAATTCACCAGAAAAGTTTAACCCTATTTTTTCTCTCGCTAATCTTTCGGCTGCAAGTTTTTGTTCAGATAATGCAGATTTAGCTCTTTTATCGTATGTTTCAAGTTGCTTTACCGAATAGGTATATATTCCTTCTTCTTCTTGTGCTAAAGATGTGACAACACTGGTTAAGTTACGGTAAGCTTTAGTACCTTGTTTTATTGCAGTTTCAGTCTCCTTTAACTCTGCTAAAGATTCTCGTAGTATATCCCTAACATCTCTAAAACCATCTCCTAGTCCTCTAGCTTCTGCTTGAGCTCCTTTAAGAGTAGACTCCATAGTATTCATCAAGGAATTAACTTCCTGACCTTCTTTTTTTAATCTTTCGTACTCATTACGAAACGATGCAGTGCTTTTTCCAGCTGCGTCTAGTGCGTTTAAAAGTTCTTGTATTTTTGGATCCACGTGTGGTTATATTTTATATAAATAGGAAAGGCCCACTATTTGCGAGCCTTTGTATTATAAGAAGGTGTACGAATTGCAGGACCTTTTGGTTGATTTCCTTTTAATTGAGATTTACCTTGTGCTTTTTCGTAAGCTTCTTTCTCTTTTTGATAAAATTCTTGTATGTTCCTGTAGGTAAAGTTTCTCAGCCATATAGGCATATTATATACTGTATGCCAGTCAAAGCCACCTTTTCCGTGAAATACTATGTTATGTATGACGTTAAATACGTCTAATCTATACTCAGGCGTCAGGCCAAAAAAAGTTGATCCCGATAGGGACCTCCACTCCTTCCTCCGGCCCATTGTCCGGGTAAAATTTAAGATCTACATCTGGTTGAATTTCTGCTATATACTTTCTAAGTTCTCTAGAATCTCTAGCTAAAAATCTATTATCTACGAAATCTCTTATTTCTTTAGACTCTTCATTACCGTCAACTGAGGTGATCATATGTTTAAGTCTTGTGGATAATTCAGGAGAAGCATTTTTATTAATCTTTTTAAGTCCTTTTACTTCGTTATCTATTTTAACATCGTCAGAGTGACATAAAAGTTTGAATGTAAGAAGAGTTCCTGTTGTAGGACATTTAAAGCTAAATTGGTTTTTACCTTCTTTAAAAAGTTCTTCATTTAACGTCTTATTATCAAGCTCAGCAAGATCAACTGTAACGGTATCCCCGGCATAATTAAATTGATAATCTTTACCGTACCCAAGGATTCTAGCAGCTACCAATAATGCATTTTTATCTCCAGTTAATAAGTCTCCATAATTAACTTTTTTATCTACAATAAGTTCCTGTAAAAGTTTATCAATAACAGTACCGTTTTGAATGTAATTTTGATTAGTAAGAATATCTTCTTCCTTTGCAGTCATATACTTCATCTCAACTGTACCAGAAGATAAAGGAGATTCTTTAGGATAAAGAAGTCCTTTTGAAGGTAATTCTACAATCTCTGTTGGAAATTTGTTTTCTGTTGCCATAAATTTTATTATAAAACTAGTCTTTCATATAAATATATGAATAAAAAATTATGAATACAACCCTTTGAAAATGTTTTTTAAAGGTACTTTATTTACTAAACAATGTATAATCATAGCAGTCTCACTAGTAAATACATGAGAAAATAGTTTATTTTTAGGAGTTAACCATGTAAAATTTGCACATTTAAACTTTCCTTCAGTGTCGCACTGCTCTAGAATATCAATATCGTACGTAAATTTATCTTCTTTTACACCAATATAGTCTTCTATATTATTATATACGTCTACAGCATAGCTCTTTGATGGAACAAATAAAAATAAAAAATCTTTATAGGTATATATACAACTTTTATTCAACTCAATACTTGAAATATAGTTTTTAACCGTTTTATACTTTTTAATTATTTCTGAAAGTTCAGTATCAATATTAAATTTATTAAGATCTACTCTCCATTTAAGAATATAATCGTATTCTTCAAATTTATTTTCAATCAATACTTCATTTAATCTTTTCCATTGAACTATTCTTTCAAAATTATGCCTGAAGGGTTTTTCTTGGTCAGTTTCTTCTCTTACTTTATCTATTAAATGAGAATATTGTTCTATAAAAAGCTCTACGGTTTGATTTAAATAGGTAGAATCTGTAAGCTTTAAAAATTTAGGATTATATTGAAGGGCTAATTGTTGATTTTCGATATCTGAGTGAATAAAGATATCACATCCTTGCAGTAACTGTAAGTTTAGTTGTTGGTACTGCTCTTCTATACGACCTATTATTATAACTGCTATTTTCATAAATAAAAAAACCCGGATTAACCGGGCTTTAGTATACTATATTATTTATCTTAGTAATTCAAGATGCAGTAATCCATCGCTACTGAAATAGTTAACTCAGTTGCATCAGAAGTACCCCAATCAAAACTACCTTGTGACATAGAAGTAATAAATGCTCCTTTAATCACCCACTCAGATACGATATCTCCTACAGGCCCTAAGATATTTAAAGTAATATCTTTTTTATAGAAGTCAGAGTATCCAGCTCTACCGGTTACAGATTCGTAAGAAAGTCTAGCCCAATCCATTACTGCTTGAGCTCCAGAAGGTGTGATTGGATCATATAAAGTCATGTCCATATTCTGCCACTCTCTTTTACCTCTAATTTTTCTATATGTGTTGATGTGGTCTAGTTTTACTTCTTCGTCCTCAAAAGATGGAGCAGAAACACCTTTAATCATAAATGATGGAATACCATCTACAATCATTATGAATCTGTTCTGAACTTTGGGCTCAAAAGCTCTAAACATTATTTCGTTAGGATCTAATACTGCCATTTTATATTTGCTTTATTATAAATATCTTGTTATTAAATTATGCCGTAAAAGTAGCTCCTGTTGGTTCGATTGTAAAATCTAGTACAATGAATTCAACTGTTTTAGCTGGTTGGATATAAATCTGACCTACTAAATAGTTTCTATCGATCACGTCTGCTGTGTTATTAGTATCGTCCATTACTACTCTGTAAGCATAAAGACCTTGTCTTTGTACTACTGAATCTAAGTAAGGATTAACTCTTGCTAAGAAGCTGTTTCGTGTTAAAGTAGTATTTTGTTCGAATACTAATGTTTGAGAAACATCTCCAATAAATTTCTTAAGGTCGATTAACAATCTTCTTACATTTACTCTATCTAAGGCAGTACCTTGTTTCTGTAATGTTTTCTGACCGAATACTGAAATTCCACTTCCTGGGAATGTAGCGATTGGGTTAACATTAGCTGCATATAGAGTATCTCTTTGACCTCTTGTTAATTTTCTTTCTGCTTGAATTACGTTAGGAATACCTCCTCTAGTAAGACCTGCTGGAGCAAACCATGGAGCTGATACTCCGTCTGAGAATGCGTATACTCCTGGAATTACTGTTGAAGCTGGAACCCATACGTTTCTTCCTGTAGCTGATTGAGTTTGTAACCATGGCCAGTAAGAAGCTGCATAAGAACTATTTACTGTTGCTGCTGCTGCAGTTGTATTAGATACTGTAGCTCCATGCTGCTCTAAATCAATTACTGCGATACAATCTCCTCTTGTTTCTGCTAAGGAAATAATTGAATCTAATTGAATTTTATGACTTCCAAAGTCGTATAATAATCCAGGTGCTGAAATAATGTTAAATACATATTCATCTTTATTCTCTAAGATTGAGATAGAATCAGCATAAACTGTTGCTGGTACTCCTTGACTACCGATATTATCGATATCTTTAAAGTAGTTATCCACTGCACCACTTCCTGATATGTTATTTACAAGTTTTCCAGTAGCACCATAGAATGAACCAGACTGTACTGAAGGTAGTGAGCTAGAGTAAGGACCGTCAGCGTTAGAACCTATAGTTATTCCATCAGTTCCTACATAGTTTAGTAGTTTATTTACTCCACTTACGTAAACGTAGTTAGATCTGTTTGGATACTCGCCTACAGTATCGATATATGTTACATCTCCATCTGTTGACTTAGTTTTATATTGATTACCAATTACTCTCTCAATATAATTTCCTGAGTTAGGATCTAAAGATAAATCGTTAAACGTTTCTAATATAATTTTTTGCTTAGTGCTATCATCTCCTCTTCGTACTAAAAGACTGAAAGTTCCTTTTGCATTATTAATGTTAGAGATCTCCCATCTAAGGTTATCTGCTGAACCTGATTTTAACGAACCATCTGAGTTTTCATCTAATAGTGATCCTGAATTGTAAACAGAACCAGAAGTATTGTTGTAAATCACACCTTTACCAATAGTTTTTAAACTAAATGGTGCAGTAGTGATCGATCCTGTTGCTGCTGAAATTGCTGTGTTTTGAGCTTGTGAGAATGAACCGCTAACTACTCTGGTTACTAATAGAGAATTTCCTCCTTGATTAAAGTAAGATTTTGCAGCAATAGAAGTAATAAACTCCTGTTTAGTAGATCCAGATTCGAAAGTAGTACCAAAGATTCTTTGATACTGACCATAAGATGTTACTAAGGTAGGTTCTTCTACTGGACCTTTAACGGCTGGTCCAATAATTGCAGCGCCGGCTTCAACTGGTAGAGGAGCAATAGCTGAGATATCATTTTCTCTTGCTAATACACCGGGAGAGAGTAAAGTTTCTGCCATGTTAATTTATGTTAAAGTGTTTTATCTATTATAAATATGAATAAAGTACCGAAAACTATTTGCCACTTAAGTGTAGAATTCGTATATATAAATATGTATAAAAAGAGGCAAACTTAACTATTAGGAGCAAAGGTTCCTTCATCAGTATTCAACACCCCATTACCGTATTTTTTAGATATTTCACTTTCTTCTTTTAAAAGCTCTTTTCTAAACAGCTTAGCGTTATTTTCTCTTTCTTCCAATTCTAATTGGGATAGTTTTATAATACCTAGTTCATTCTTTAATAACTCTTTATTTTTTAAAAATTTATTAATTCTTTCTAGGTCTTCTGCAGGTATCTTATACGAACCTTCCTCTGTAGTATTCATGGTTAAATTTTTGTTCTTCGTTAAATTCATTTAATCTCCAGTATTGCTGGAAAGGTACTCTAAGGCTAAATTCTTTAAGTTCTTTAGCCATCTCAGGAGTTATAGATACTTTACCGTCTCTAGTATCTTTTTCATCTAATATAGTAAAATGTCTCTCTAATATATCAGCTCCAGAAAATATAGCTAACTTAGGTATCAATAACCCATCTTCATAAGGATTAGAATGATCACTATAACCTATACTATCTAATGCTAGTTCTTGTTTTAAGAAAGGAATATTTTGAAGCATAGCTTTTTCTAACGGTGTAGGGTATATGCAAGTACACTGTAGCATAGTAAATTTAATACCCATCTGCTTAAGATTAATGACTGTTCGCTTCATTTCAGGATGACTCATACTTGAATTAGAAAAGAATAGTTCATCAAACTCAATATCTTTTAATGCTTTCCCGTAATCAAACGCTCTCATAGAATACCCAGATATCTTGAGCTTTTTATATCCCAAGCGATTAAATCTTTCTATCTGATTTTTTGAAAATAGAGTAGTCATAGGTTCAACACCGTACTCTCTACATTTATCTATAAAGAATTTTTCGTCTTCTTCTGATAGTTCTAATCCTTTTAGTCTTTTATATTCACCTTCATAAGGTCTAAAGCTTTCATACTGTTCTCTTTTGGATAAACTATCGGCAAGTATGGTTTGAATTTTTACAATATCACAGCTTTCAGATGCTGCCTTTACCATCTGCTCTAATATATCTAGATTGCCATTATGGTTTTGGCAAAGTTCAGCGATAATTCTCATTCTCTAGTTAACTGTTTTATGTGATATTCTGTAGGGTATTTGGCTCTGTAGTAGTTTACGCACCCGCTTCTTCCGTCTATAAAATACGGTATAGGTTCTCCCTTAATCTCTACTAAATCATCTATATTCGTTGTTAAATTACTTGGGGTACCTCCTACAACAGGGTAAGTTTTGTAATCAGGTCCGTCCAAAATTATAAAATCTACTTTTTCTAATCCTTCTAAAGAGTGTTCGTACCTTAAATGCCCTTTAATGTTACATTGCATGGTAATAGGGACTAAGTGTATACTACCGTGTCGATTAAATCCTTTTTCGATATGATCATTCATCCATTCCTTTTCTGACTCAAAAGCTACTACTCTACCGCCATAATCTAATTCATCTAGTAATTGATTAATATAAAATGTACTCTGCCCGCCTCCATACTCCACAATTAACTTAGGTTTATACTTTTGAATGTATTTAAATACATCAGTATATTTAGTAAATTGAGACCAATGTGCTTTCATAATATGCTATTTAAAATTTCTCTATAGGCTTTTTCTTGTGCTGATAATGCTGTTCCGCCAACATGAGGTGTAATGAAAATTTTAGGGTGATCTATAATAGTAAGAAAGGATCTACTAGCTGTATGTTCTTCTTTAACTACATCGGTTGCATATCCTTTTACTTTTCCAAAATTAATTTGTCTGACTAATTCTGATTCATCAACTACTTCACCTCTTGCTGTATTTACAATATAGATACTTTTTTTAAATTTACCTATAAAATTAGCATTTATTATATTTTCATTTTCTGGGGTAAGGTTGATATTAATGCTTAACATATCTACTTTGTCATAGAAGCTTTCATCTGTTTTATTTATATCCATCACTAGGACTTCTTTAAATAAAGGTTTAGCTATTCTTTTTAGCATCTTACCTAAACGTCCATATCCCATAATACCTAAAGTTAAATCTCTAAGTTCTATAATAGGAGGAACTTGTCTAACTACTTGTAAGCAAAGGTAAAGGTTATGTTCAGCTGTTGAGTAAATCTCTTTTAATATTTTACTTCGAAATATATCGTAAACAGGTATAGATGTAACATCGATGTGATTACGGCCTGTTGACGGGGTTAGTATAGCTTTGACTCCTGTTCCTTCTATATGTTTATCTGTGATTGTAAATCTAGCATAGTTTGGTGCACAAAAAAGATAATCTACATCTTCCGGAATCGGTCCTGTTAGTTCTCTACAAATAAATTTAGATTCAACAAACTCTTTAAAATTTGGTAGATGTTTGTAAGGTGTGTAAAATCCTATAGTCTTCATATTCTTGTTAAGAAATCATCGTTTATTATAAACTCTGAGTAGTTATTACCTGTTTGCCAGTAAGGATGTTCATTATTAATTATTACTAAGCTTTCAGTTTTATTTTTACTCATAGTGACATTAGCAGGGATACAGAATAATAACTCGTAATAGTCTATAGTCGGTACATATTTATCGAGTCTATTAAATATACTGAAGCCTCTAAATTTATTTAATTTAGGTATCGATGTTAATTCAAAATTCTGTTTGCATTCTATATATTCCTTTGAAGGAAATATTTGCTGTTGTTGTTCCACTAACTCGTTCTCTATCTCTCTTTCATTCTTCATAAATACTTTCTCTAATTCATTTAACTCTAAGTTAAATAGGTCGTATCTATTTTCTACTCTTGCATTTTTCATCCATGTGCTAGGTTGATTGTAACTTTCTATACTATTAATTCTAAAGTAGTATATAAACCTGCTAATTAAATTAGGATCAGCAGTACCTAAAAATTTGGATATATTTTTATTAAAAACCTTACATTGATTAGCCTTAGCTAATTGTAAATTAGTAGTATATATTTTGAATTTATTATTAAACAGTATATTAAAAAATTTATTAGAACTTGTAAAACTTTTAGTAATATACCAACTGCTTGGATGGACACTATTATTTTCTGAGCGTATAGAATCAGCTTTTAAAATTTTAACACTAGCTTTTTTACCGTGAACGTGTTCTTTTATTCTTATATGCGGTATATAAAATTCATATACGAACGATTCATTAGATATATCAGAACCGTCTTTTGAATAGGGTATATAAAAATCTAATAGTCTACCTATTTGTGTAATTTGTTCACATGCTAGATTAGTACTTACTTTTATGTTATATTTTTTAAGAGAATATAACATTACGTTTTTTAAAGATTTTCTAAAAAATACTGCTCCTTGGGCTCTTGTCTGACCAGGGTGTATAATAAAAGTAAATTGCTTTAAAGATTCTATATTAGTTAAATCTAAAGTATACTCTTCTTTATCTTCTCTAGGAACTATACTTATATGTACCGGTAAATTAGATTTAAAATTACATTCTATGAGTTCATGAGTAATATTCAACCTCTGTCTCAAGCTGTGTAAGTAATCTGCAGTCGATTTAAATTCTATTAATCTATTTTGAAAAGTTCTAAAGTGAGGTAATCTATTATAAAAGCCATCTTGGTCAAATAGCCATTTTAAATTAACCATTTCTTTTTCAAAGTCCCTTACACTAGCGTCAGCACATAAAGCTTGATAAGGGTAATCTGAAAAATGATATATGTTATTTTCTTCAAATACCTCTCTAAGTATTTTTTTACTACCTTGATTTAATATAACTTTCAAAACAGATTTTTTAACTTTAAATCATAGTTAAATTTTATATATTCGTGACCGTTAGGTAATATAAGTGTTCTTAGGCTGATACCTAAGTCGTTAAAGTACTTAAGATTATCTATATTGCCATACCGTTTTAAAAAGAACCAGCTTGCATCAGTATCTATAATTTCAAAATCTTTACTTTTAAGTTTATTTACTAAAAATTTTTTATTGTCTTTAGTTTCTTCTATATACGAATTAAAATAATCTATATTATCTAAAATAAATTCAGTATACTTTACGCCTATGGAATTTATTTCATACATCAACCTGAATTTGGAAAGTATTTCTATATTTTCTTCACAGCTTACTAAAAAACCAGTTCTACAGCCTGCTGCTCCGTAAGCCTTAGAAAAAGTTTTTGTGACTATTAGGTTTTTGTGTTTATCTACTAAAGAAACAACAGACGGTTGATCTGTAAATTCAATATAGGCTTCATCTATTACAACATAAATACCGGTATTTAAAAGTTCTAAAATATCGGTAAGATTGTAGGTATCTCCTAATGGAGAATTTGGATTAGCTAAAATAATAAACTTAGTATTTCTATCAATCAAATTAATCAAATCTGTTGTACGAAGCTTCATTCCACAATATTTAGCTTTTTTAAGAGTACACTGATATAAATCACTGTAAACTTGATACATAGGAAAAAAGTAGTCTGATGTAATTACGTTTTTATCTTTTACGTCAAATGTTTCAAAAATAGTCTTTATAGAGAAAGAAGAACCGGGTGTAAGAAGTAAATTACTTTGCCCAATATTAAAATATTTGCTTATTTTACTTTTGAGGTTTTCTGTGTTTGGATAAAAACATATGTCTTTTTGATTAAGGGAGTTAAAAAACTTATTTAACAAATCCGAATCTATAGAATGATTTCTCTCATTTTGAGTAAGGACGTACTCATATTTAGATTTATCTTCTTGGTTAGTCTTTCTATAAATACTATTAAGGTGTTTTTTCATCTCCTATTAAATAATTAAGAGTTTTATTTAGTTCTTTATAACTACAGTTAACACAGTGTGAAGTAGGGTTGTTAGTATCACATCCTTTTTTAACTGCTTGGAATCTTTCCGACTGTCTTATATTATCAATATCATCATCGAGTATATTGCCAAATTTTTTCACAGAGGAATTCATACAGCACATTTCTACCCCGCCGTCTACAGTAATATAAGAAGACTCTCTTACCCAAACACATTGATCGTAATCCCAGTAGGGGATCCCTTTAATATTTTCCGACCAATTTTCTTTAAGATAAGATAGCTGTTCTTTCGTGTATCCCCCGACCATAGTTTTATCTTCTGCCCACTCTTGAGCTATATTTAATCTTAATTCTTCTATATTGTTAGGTACTATTATATTATCGTACAAAGTCTGTATGTCGTTAATATTATGAGGGTTAACTACATAATTACAAGTGACCTTACATTTATGTTTATCTATATTTTTAAAATTATCTAAAAATTCTAATAACCTTGACCATTTAGCTGGTGATCTATCTCTTTCATAACTTTCTTCATAACCGTCGATACTTAAGTATAAAAGATCTATATATTTCATTGTTTCTTGCAATCTAGCTCTCATCTTACTCCCTTCTTTAATAGGGTACTGGCAATTAGTGGCAACAATGAGAGTAGTTTTAGGAAAATATTCTTTAAATATTCTACATAATACATCAAATTTAGGATTAAGGTATGGTTCGCCGAGACCCATAAGTTTTGCTCTATCTAAAGGATGATGTTTAAGTTTTTCCATTATGTGAATAAATCTTTCAACAGACATATGTTCTAGTCTGTGAATAACATTAGATCTATCACAAAAAGAACAATCTAAATTACAGTAATTAGTAGTTTCTAGATTTATATATGTTAATGGTTTCATTACTTTATCTCTCTCTGTTTTGTTTGATTAAATAAAAACTTGTTAGGAATATTTACTTCATTCAATTTTAAGTTATTTTTTAAAATACAATGAGGATGGAAGGTATGACCACCGTAAGTTTGACCTACATAGGGTTTCTTTTTACTTTTAAAGTAAGATTTCCATCCAGTAGAGTAAAGATCAAAAGCTAATGATGAACCTAAGTAGAAATAGTCTAAAGGAAGATGTGGAATTTTCTGTTTATTTACTTTTATACTACTCAAAGTATTGATTTCGTAATCTTCACAGTTAAAAATTTTATCTTCTAATAAATTTATTAAACTATCTTCTTTAAAAAGAATTTCTGATCTTGTCCATACCACACAGTCGTATATAAAGTTATTATCTATTTCAAATCTTGATTTTAAATTATTTACTCTAAAAAGAGTATATGCTGCTCTATCCGTATTATTTTTAAATTTTATAATATCTGGTTTGATGAACTCTTTTTTTGTGCAAAAATTAAACTTAAATTTATCGTTGAAATCATCCCAAGTGCTTATAAAATAATCTACATCAAACTTATCACTACTCAAAGTTTTATACAGTTCATCTAAAACTCTAAAAGTTCTAACCTGACCAAAAAAGCAAATAGCAACTCTTTTTTTATCCATTTAAAAACTTCTTTAAATAGTAAGGTGTACCTAATTCGTATACCTTATCTACATATGTAATGCAGATCTTTTTACCATCTTTAATTGCATAATTATAGACTGGAGCTACGTAGAATTCATTATTTACTCTATCGTTAGCTGCAATCATTTCTTCTGCGTACTTAACAAAATCAGAACCTTTAGCCCAGTAGTAGTATCCTGCGGTAGCATCATTTGAAATGACTTTCTTTTCTGCTACTTCAGTTACATATCCCACTTCATCTGTCTTAGCATAAGACCAGTCTGTGCTATCTCCTTTAAAGCAAGGTATACCTCCGTCAAAATTTTGCATTTTAAAGAACGTACCGTTAACATCGTAGTCAATCATTTGATCAGTGTTAAATGATAACATAGGAACGTCGCTATCAATGAATTCTTTTGCTAATAACAAAGTACATGCTGCACCTTCGGTAATACCGTCGACTTGAATAATTTCTATATTATTATGTCCTATAATCTCTTTAAAGATAGAAAAATCATATCTTTCATAATCTGATTTTTGACAAAGAATTATAGTCTTAAAATCTGGATTGAATTCAAAGTTAAGGTTCTCAATGACTCTTTGAATCATTGGTTTTCCATTTACATCGATAAAAGGTTTTGAATCTGTGTAACCTTGTTCGGTAAATCTTGAGCCTCTTCCGGCCATCGGTACAACTAAATTAAAAAACTGTTTCATTACTTGAAAAATTCATTTGGATGAATACTCCTATCATCTATAAATATATCACCATCAAAAGGCTTAAAGAATAAATGGTGATACTTACACCCCCAATTCTCTAATTGAGCTTCAGTTATCGGTCTATAATATGCTTCCCCTCTTCCGCTTTTATTTCCTCTTGCTGTATAGAATATAATAATATGACCGTCATCATAGAGTTGATTAATTTTTTCTATTCTATCTAGGTATGGTCTTCTATCTATAACAGGTCCCTCCTCTTTACAAATTGTATTGTCTATATCAATTATGTACTTCATTATATAAAGTTTTTACTAATTTAAAGTCTAACTCAGTATCAACATCCACAAGCTCTTCTTCTGGCCAGTCAATTACATACGGATGAGGATCGTTTTCTGCATTAGAAAATAATTCCCAATTGTTCAACATATAATCTTTTCTATAAAATACTAAAGAATGTGTAGCTTCATAAACCCAAGGACCAGCAGTAGTTGATAATCTATCTTTTTGTTTAAAGTTAATTGGTTTAAGATTATCGTACCAGAAAAAGTTTCTTACTTTTTTTACTGTTATAGCACTTTCATAGTTACTAGATATAAACCAATCTATGACTTCTTGAACTTTGCTAACATCCAAAAAAGGTTGGCATGGATTATAATTACATATATAATCCGATTTTACTTCTTCTAAGTGTTTATACATTATTGAGTGGTGACAGTTGCCAGGTGCGACAGATGCTCTTTCTCTATGTAATATCGAAACTCCTGGTATATACCTGTCTTTTATATCTGCATCCCATGCTGCTAACCATTTTTCGTTGACGTTTTTTAAATCCCTTATATTTTTTAGAGCTATGTCTAACATACATGATCCAGCCGAGTCTAAAGGTCTAAGATGTTTGTCAGGTACTCGTGTGCTTTCTCTACGAGCGTGAATTAAAACTGCTAATTTTTTCATAGTAATACATCATAAAAAGTTTCTAATTTACTCATTCTATCTTCTAGTATTCTTGCTTGCTCGTACATTTCTTCTGTATTCTGGTTAGGTCTATGTTTAAGAGTAAATCCATCAATTTTACCTCTAAACCCTGCACCGTGGTGATAAATAAGATCATCGTAAACTCCAAAGCAGACTGGGTGTATATTTTGTTTGTTAGATCTTCTTAATGGAAACCAGTCGACTCTATGTTCTATTAATTTACGAAGTATTTCACCACCTACATCTGATCTTACTGATAGAAAATCATTTACCCAGCTAAAGCCAGGAGCCCAAGATGGTTTAATTCTTTTGAAAAGCTTTACAGTAGTCAAAGTAAAAGAACCATGAGGTTGTAGATCAAATCCATTTTCTAATCTTTGAATAGCACATAATTCATATCTTTTGAGCTTTTCTTCTATAAAATCGTCGATAGGTGCGATAGGAAAAGAATCTCCGTCTAAAAATAATAAAATATCATTATCATCTGTATTTTCGTCGGTAATTACTTTACTTGTAAGGTGGTCTAGTTTTAAGTAATGTGCATCTAAACTACCTGGTTCGTTTTTATATGTTATATCTTTACTTGTACCTCCTTGTTTTATTATCTGTATTAAAGAAGGTGGATACTCTAAAAAATAGAAATAGTCTTTATACTTTTTTATCTTACTTTTATCCTCAGGGTCAAAATACGCCCATATTTTATACTCTTGTTTTAAATTTTGCTTTAAAAAATGAATCTGAGGGAGTATGAACTCTTCAGTATTATGGTGGGAAGTAATTATATGTATCATTTTAACTATCTTTAAATTTAAACTCCATATTTTTTTTATGTATATCTAAATCAATTAATAATTTTGATCCTCTAAAGTGAGGTGGAGTATGTATTTGCATATTTAAAGGTTTATCTATAGGGAACTGTATAAAAACAGGTACATCACTTTTACTTTTAGCTAGAAAAACTGCGCGGTGGGTACCTCTGTCAAAGATTTCTTCTGAGTTATTATAACAGATTGGGTATATAAGTCCGTTTTGTTTAATTGACTGATATTGTTCAAAGCTTATATCTTGTCTCCACTTCAGAACCTTATGAGTCTCAAAATAATCAGTATATTCTGAATGTTCATTATATCTTTTATCGTATTCTGATTGTAGTTCTAGGTAGTATTCGGTTTCCCAGTTAGGGTCCTTTTTCTCAACCTCGTCTATAAATTGTTTAGCAAGGGTCAAGTCCTCATTATCATGCACACTATTCATAAACTTATTAATTAATTCTCCGGGAATAGTTAAATAAATAAAATTATCCCAAGTTTCTCCAACTCCAACCATATCCATAGATATTACATCAGCTTTAGTCTGAACGTACTTATCAACCTCAAAGTACATAGGGGCAAAACCAAACCAAAATCCTTTTCTGTCTAACTTATCTACTTTAGAATTTAATGGACGTTCGTTTTCACCAAAACTTTGGTTACTTTTTTTTAACGTAGTATGATTCTTTAAATACAGGTCTACGACTTTTTGATACGGTATAATATCAAAATTTTCTAAGTGAGAAAAAGTATCAAAGTAATAGTGTACTTTATTAAAATAAAGATTATCAAAACTCATAATTAAAATAACTTATATCGTCAGAAAATTTTTTTCTGGTTTTTTCTACTAACTCTTTATTATAAATATCTTTATAAGGTGTACTTGAGTTTCCTCTGTTCATATGTAAGAGCTGTGTTTGTGGTATTCCTATCTTACTGCACACATAATTAAAATCTTCTTGTAAATTTTCAAATCTACCTATAAAATTTATAAAAGGTAATCTATCAACATTTTGACTAAATTTTCCTTGAAGGAATTCTACTTGACTAGCTAAATGTATGAATTCACCGGAACCATCTGATACTGTTTGAATAGGAGTGTTCAAAGTGTACTTAGCACTATCAGGTATACCGCCTAATTCTTGTTCAAATAAATCTTCTAAATTATTAACTGCGTATTCAAAATTATGTTCTTTAAGAAAAGGTCTAAATTTATATTGGGAGTATAACCTATCCCAGGGATTTCGGACAAAAGTAAAAACAAAGTAATCTCTAAATATATCTTCATTAAATTCATCATGATGTATTCTAAATCCGTCATATTTTTTAGTTACTCCCATCAAATTGTATAGAGTTTGTCCAATAGACATTCCTCCTGTTTTAGGAATATGTAAAAAAATAAACTTATTAATATGGTTAATCATAAAAATTTATATGTTTAAGATATAGATCTAAGTCTAACAAGTAGTAATTTTTCCAATTAGAAAGTTTTTCATAATTTTCTTCTAAGTAGTTTATATCTAAATCATTCCAATCGTCTACTAATACTATAGGAAAAATCTTAGAAAAATACTCAGTTAAAATGTTTCTATGGCATATAGGTATAACTTTAAGGTACAAACATTCCCACATTCTATAACAATCTATTCCATTACCTTCAGGGCTTAAGCTGTATTTGTATTTTTTTAACTCTTTTACATATTCTTTAAATTCAAAGCTGGGTGTAGTTTCTAACCCTTTACTTATAGCAGCTTCATAACATTGAGGTCTATATTCATCTCTTACCCCGCCATCATAAACAGTAAAGTTAAAGTGAATAAATTTAGTTTTTGGAATAAGCTCTTTTAATTCTGTTTTAAAGTACTCTTTATCGCCCCACTTCCAAAAACTGTTTGCTAGACCTATTGGTAAAGGAATCAACTTACTATTAGTAGTGTTGACATTTTGTGAAAATATTCTTTTAACTTTAGGTAAATTGAAAAAGTTTAGATGTGCATCATTAAAAGAGTCATCTGAGTTATGTAGTATAAGGTCGAAAGGGTTTTGAAACTTAGAAAGTTTTTCATATAGTTTCGATTCAATTAACTTTGGCTTTACTCGATTAATGAGAGAACTGTTTACATATACTTTATAAGGGTTGTCAAAATTTTCAAAATCAAAATTATCTATATCTATAGAATCTATTTGATTACTACTCTCAAAAGGTTTATGTTCTTGCTTACTTATACTTACTCCACATAAATCTTGAATAGCTTCTCCAGAAATTATTTTCATACAAATTTATCATTCTCTTCATCGATAAACTTAAATATACCTAAGTCTAGTCCTTCCTCTTCTACTAATTTTTTCATCGCTTTAGTATCTTTAGGTAAACACATTCCGCCATACCCGTACCCAAAGTCTTTATTAACTCTTAAGTAATGTCCTTCTTCTACTGCATGGAATAAAAAAGCATCTTTAATTGCATCGTAATTAGCACCAAAATGTTTAGCAAGCCTGTAAAAAGAATTAGCAAAAGTTATTCTCATCGCTTTATACGTATTAGAGAAATACTTCATTAATTCTGCTTCAGGTATAGATAACTGTAACTTATGTGTAGGTAAAACACCATGAGATTTAACTATCTTTTTATAAACATCAACATTATCTGTACCAACCACTAAAACACTATTATTATACACAAAGTCTTCATAGGCACACCTTTCTCTTAAAAATTCAGGTACAAAACATAAAGTTAGTTCTGGGTGTTTTTCTTTGAGTTTTAAAGTAGTACCTGGTTTAACAGTAGATTTAATTGCTACTATTCCTCTGTATTCTAATTCACTTAATTCTTTTACCACAGAAATAACTGCAGAAATATTACAATTACCTTCGTTATCCGATGGGGTACCAACACAGATATAAATAATTTCAGTATTTAATACATCTTGTATTTTAGTATCATGTTTAATATCATGATAACTTACTTCGTGTTTAATTTTCTCAAAACCTTTTTTGATAGCCGTGCCGACGACTCCTTTTCCTATAATACCTATTTTCATAATTTTTTTATATAATTTGCAATTTTACTGTATCCGTTTAGTTCGAAAGGTGGATCTACATAACAAAAATTTGTATTTGATCTCAACATCTTAATTTTAGTCATATCTAAAGATTCCTCTATATTCTGTTTGTACCCTATTTTTAATTCTTCAACTATATGAGCTAGTTCTATAATTTCTGCAGAATCTTTATTACTGTACAAAGCAATTAAAGGAATTCTATATTCTACACAATGAGTAATAGTACCAACTCCAGGTCTTGCGATTATACGAGTATCATAAATATACGATAAATTTTTCGTACATCCAAGTTCCTGTATACTAAATAATTTATCTAGATATGTATTATACTTTTCTAAATAAGGTAAACTAGGATACTGTATAATTGTATGTTTAGTCTCACTCGCTACTTTAAGCTGCTGTTCACATCCAAATCCTGATTGAAATTTAAATGGATATTCTTTAATTGATTGTGTTTCAACATACTTATTTGTACAAATTACAGGTTGTTTCTCAGAAAGTATTCGTTCATCAACTTTACTGAGTAGGTTTTCACCTATATATGAATTAAAAACGTCTTTCCAAAAAAATGAACCCATTAGAAGTACATTTCCATAATCACATAATCCTACTAAATTATCCGAAACTACTATATCATACTGTTTAACTGTTGGACCGTATTGCTGTAGCCAGTTAAAATAGGTATCTATTGCTTTTTTTCCATGGCCTTGAGTAACTAAATTCCATTTTATATTGTCTTGAGAGTAAAAAATATACTCTACGGTATCAAGCTTCCCAATTTTTTCTGCCTGTACTTGGTTACAATAGATGGTAATTTTAAACAGGTCAGTTAAATATTTTGCTATTTCATTAACTCGTTTAAAATGCCCTAATCCATTAGTACAGCAGTAAAAAGCAATCTTTTTTTTCATATTAATTAAGATACCAGTCTCTAAAATACTTTTCCATAATATCAAACTCCTCAGGTTTAAATAAATTAAGTCCTTCTGGATGACCTGCTTTAATTATAGTTTCTTGCCAACCCATATTAAACATAGGTGTTATTCCATAATCTCTGAAGTATTCATGCATTAAAGTACCAGGACCGTATGGGTGACCGGGCCTGTTTCGATTATCTGTTAGAGAATCTTTTTGTTCAAATGTTCTTATAAGAAACTGACGATAATGGTAGATGTTAATAAGTAAATCCATAGAATAAGAATTGCCTAGAAATACACAGTCGTTAAAATTAAACATACCGCATTCCATTTCCATAGGACCTCCGTGGGTAGTATAGAGGCAATTGTTAAAAAGTACCGGTATCCTGAAATGGTATCTTGGATCGAAAGCTAAATCGAATCTCGATTTAACAACTACATCGTATTTAAAATTATTTTCTAATTCATACTCTCTTTTAAACTGTAAAGACTTAACGAAACTATAAAATAAGTTACACCAGTGGTCATCATAAAATACATCTTTACTAGGTTTGCTCTCTATAATATACTTTTTTGGTTGGTAAAAATCTAAAATTTCTTCAAATTCTTGTTCAGATATATTTCTGTTTTGATAAGGTTTTGTAACTCCTGTTCTATCTTGACTATAATCCCATGTATGTATAAAGTAGTCTACTTGAGGGTCTTTTTGGGTACAGGAAGTCCAAAAGAACTTTTGGTTATCTCTACAGACCATCCAATCTCTTACTTGACCGCTTAATAGTACTGCTATTCTCATAATAGTATAGAAATTTTATCAAATGTTTCTACCTGTATTCTATGTCTTATACAAGCTTCGTATAGAGATTTATTACTTTCCATATTATGAAAAATAAATGGAAGCACCCAAGAACTGCAGTATACTACAGAACGATCTACTGTAGAATGATTTACTGTGTTCAATGAACTGTGGTTGGCATATAAATTAAATCTCGATAACGAATGTTTTAGTATATCTTCTATAGGATAAATCAACTTTCCAAACAAAAGTATATGTCCTTTGTATAAAAAGTGATTGTCTATTTCATAGTTTTTAATTTCAAATAGAGTATTTTCATTAGCATTATTATGTACTTTAATGTTTTCGTACTTTTCTAAAATTGGTTTTTTAAAAAAGTTAATAATGGTGTAGTTTCTATAAAACTGTTTCATCAAAAATTCGTTTTACAAGGTGTTTTTCTACGTCAAAATTGTTTATTAACTCTGAGTTATGAATGAGTATATCTTTCATTTCTCTATTCATTTTTAATAAATCTTTATTAGAGAGTTTAGAAATCTGTTTTATAATATCGAATACAGCATTTAATCTTTCCCATCCGTCTTCAATATTATCATAACTTTCATCCCACCATCGATCGAAAGTTTTAAATCCTAGTTCTTTTAACTTTTGTAAATGTCTGTAGGGTCCAAATTGAATAACAGGATGACCGCAGTATATAGGATTATAAGTTGAATCGTGCAGATGACATGCGTTTTCTACAAACGGAAAGGCACACATAACTGTACTTATAAAAGTATTCGTGTAATGAACTGGGTTATATGGTAGATCTGCGTTAAAATATCCTGGTTTAAACCCAGGAGGACCGTGGTTTGTTTTATCTGTTTCGTCTATGTCGAATGGAACTTTAGAAATAAGGTTTTCTATATTTTCTGTTTGTAATATATCTTTAAATAACTCTGATACATGCTCTGTGAATCTATAATCAGTATTATACTTATGAAAACTTAATTTAAATTTATCGTACAGATTATTTTTATTAATATAGAGCATATATAAGTTACGTTCAGGGCGAGTAGTTCTATTAACCTGGAGGAAAGTACGTATATTTTGTATATTCTTTTCTCTGTATGTTATAAGCTCATCTATATTTACTGACTTAGGTAAATGGTTTCGTTCCTTTAAAAACCTTACTTTAAAGATATCATAAGGAAAACTTATCACATTTATTTTTTGTTTTGGATTAAATTTAAGGTACCATTGTTTATATACATCTTCAGCATATAGATTATTAGTAATGTAGTATATTTGTTTACCTTTTAGTTTTAACTTTTCTATACTAATATGTAGTTCTTTAAAAAAATCAGTAGGATTATCTCCTTCCATTAAATCGTCAAGTATTAACTTACAGTTTTCATTTCTTATTTCCTGTTGTATTTTTTTAGGGATAATGTTTAGATGTTTAGCGGCTAATGCAATATGGTGGTGGAGAATCACACTATAAATGAAAGGTCTATCCCATTTAAAATTATCTATACTTACAGATTCTATATTTAGAAAAGAGCCCATATCAGAATGAGAAAACAGTGGTCGTGTAATTGTGTGTCCACTGTCGTCGATTTCTGTTATTTCAGAAATATTCTTATATAAATCTAAAATATCTCTGTCAGGTGCGTGTAAACTTGTTTGATTAAACTTATCTGTTAAATTAACTGTTTTGAGCATTTTAAAAAATTATATAAATAGTTAGACCAAAAATCATGTCCAAATTCTGTAGGATGGTAGTCTACTAATTCAAAAGGTTTAAATTTATTTTTTTCTAACTCTCTTATGTACTCTAAAAAAGTTTCATTAGGATAAAGTTTTTTATATAACTCTACTACCTCTTGTAAAGAATGCTGTATGTCTAGTCTCTCTAACTTTTTTTTAGGGGTATTAGTATAGAAAGCTTTCAAATTATTCTGAAGAGAAGGTTGTTCATAAAGCTGGTGGGTATTTTCGTCTATTACTCCTTCTTTATCTTCATAAAAGCAATCGAAGAAAAAATGTTTAATGTTTTTACTTTTTAAAAAATGGTGTAAAGATAAAACATTTAAGCAATGTCTAGATAGATACTCTTCTTTGTTCCAAAACCTATTAATATACAGCTTAAAAAAGTCATTTAAATCTTTATTATCATCATTCCAGTGTCTAAATTCAGCAGGATAAACACAGAACCAATATTCAGAATTGTTTTTATCTGCTTTATAATAAAAATCTTTTCTTTCAGGAGAAGACCATCCTATAATTGCGAATATTTCTTCTGGTTTTTTTGTATTAAGTAGCTCAGTCACATCATTTATAGTAGAACGAACTATTCTATCGTTAGACGCTCCAGCATGGGCATTATTAATACATTCTACTCCTAACTTTTTTGCTAATTTATGAGGCCACACTCTAGGTAGCCTGTAAGGTTTGTTTAGAGGATCATTAACTTTAGCTAAATTGTCCCCAAATAGCTCTGGGTCAACAATATCACCTGCTGTCCAACTATCCCCGTTACAGTATAAAGTATTAAAACTTACAGCAGCCATTCTAATCTAAAAATTATAGGGTGATTACCATTTCCTGATTGATCTAAAATCTTATACGGAGTAATGTTACTAAAGTCAGAAGTAAAAAATACTTTATTTTTTTTAACATCTAATTTTAAATCTAAAAATTTATTATAATCATCAAAAAATAATTTTATATGTTCGTGCTCTATTGATTTTTCTTGAAGATGCATTTTTAATATCTCTCCTGTAAAAATGTTATTATAGGGGTCTTCAATGTCTGGTGTGTCGTTTAACCTGTTCGCTGCTCCTAACCACATAAGCGAGTTAGAATAATCAATAATACTGTCAAACTCTAATGATTTTTTATTTAAATTACATTCAACAGATATTTCTTTTTTAGTCTTTTGAACAATAACTCTATAAGTGCTGTCGACATCTACTTTAATTGGCACTATAACATTTTTAAATTCGTCTTCTTCAGGGTTTTGATTTTGCTCCCATAATGGATTTTGCCACCATTGGTACTCTAAATTTAAATGAGGTTCCCCATCTATATCATAAGCACATATAAAAAGTCCTGTGTGTTTACCGTTTTTACCGACTATACATTGCTGGTAGTTAGGTTCTGTGTTAAGTTTTTCTCTAATGTGTTCAATATCAGGTTTAAACTCTATCAAAAGTGTAAATTCCCCTACAATCATATCTCTAACATGATTAAAAATTAAACCATGTCTATCCACATTGTGAAATAAAAAAGTATTATTTTTATCTATTTTCATATTAATATCTTATAGTTAGACATTGATTATAAAAATCAGCAAGTTCAGGGAATGTTTTACAAAAATCTGTTCCTCTCCTTTCATCATGCGCTCTAAAATATCTACCAAAATTAGATCTCTGTTTCATAATTTTTTCAGGATCTTTAAATTTAGATATCATCCAATCATAAGAACGTTTAATTTTTTGAACTTCAACATCTGAGAATCCTACTAGCCTATTATCGAATTTAGGTATCCCTAAAAAGTCTATGTACTGACAGGTATCTAATAACACTGGGTGCCATTTATCTTCTAATATTTGTAATGTTTGATGAGACGGGTGTCTCAAGTAAGAAGAATCTAAAAATACAGCAGATACCCAGTACCTATCTGTGGAAGCGTATTCTTTTTTAAGGCCATATATACCTTGAGCTAGTTTTTTATAAGAAGGTACTGATAATGCATTGAAAGTAGACATTACTGTTACAGTAACTCTAGGGCATTTAGTTAATATTTTATTTAAATTATCCCAAAATCTGTTAAATTCTAATCCGTTTCTAATATATTCAGCTTGTTCTCCCCAAGCTTCCACAGATGTAAATATAATAAATTCTCGTACTCTGTCTTCTTCGGTAATTCTTTGAATCTTATCTATTAGTTTATCTACTAAGTCGTCTGGTATTCCTAAATTAGAGTTAATAGCTAAGTTTAGGTTATTATTAGGATCTTTTTGTTCTAAAATAAAATCTAAAATTTTCCATGTGTCTTTAGATAAAAGAGGTTCACCACCAGTAATTCTAAAAGTATGTAAATCTCTATATAAATCCGGCCACCATTTCCAAAATGCTTCGACATAAGGGTTATGTTCTGTATGATGTATCGGCATTTGACCGGTTGACTTTAAATACTCTAAATCATTGAAGCTGTCATCAGTTGGGTATGGACCGAATTTTTTAGCCTCTTGAACCCAAGTAGAAGAAAAAGAAGGTCCACAGTAAGAACATTTAAAGTTACATGCATTAGAGAATGCTACTTCTACATACTTAGGATTATAATCTCCTCTCCAACCTAAATTTTTTATTTCTTCAAAATAAGGTCTTGACCAGCTTTCATTAGATTTAAAAACTCTATCAGAATATTGCTGTGAATTATCTTCAACATTCCAGCAGAAATCACATTCTTTAGGTCTTACTCCATCTATCATTTCTTTTCTTCTCTGCTTTTTAAATCTTGTATTATGTAATGCAGAAGGATTTCTAGTCAGTTCAGATAGAGGTATTTTGTGAGTAGAAGGGTGGTGACATGAATGCGTTCTACCCATCTGTAAATGTATAGTAGACTGAGTCCATTTAGCTAAACACATACATGAACTTATCGAATCTAACTTACCTTTAGTATAAGCGTAATCTGGGTTATCAAATTTTATTTCTTTATCTTCTTTCATAGTTCTATGTTAATCATAGTAGCTTTAGGAGTAATATTTATCTTATCTACTAATTTATATTCTAACTGTTTAATACCGTCATTTTTATAATCCCAACTACCTTTTTGCATTTCTAATACGTATCTTCGTTCATTACGTGCTGTTGTTTCTCCTTTTGCCCATTTACCGTTTACTAATCCTTCATCTTTATGAGGTAGACATTCAAACCTACCTAACTTTCTATGTGGAATAATAGAATTAGGTACCTTAATTACTTCTGTCTTAAGGTCACAGTTCTTCATCTTAAGATACGAAATATTTAAATCATAAACAAGATTATCGTTAGGTTTTTCAATATGTAAGTTTTTAATTTCTTCATCAGATAATGCTCTGTCCCAAACTGCTACATCTGCTATATCTCCTTTAAAGTACTTACCGGGATCTTCTTCAGGTAAAGAAGGCGTAGTTCCTAGAAATAGACTACTGTTAAAATACTTTTTAAGATCTCCTTTAAACTTAAGAGGGGAAGGACTTCCTTGCCCAGCTCTGGTATCTACTTGACTACCGTTTAAATAAAAATGAGCTTTTTTAGTTTCTTGGTTTATAACTGCAGTAATATAACTCCATTGTCCTGAGTATCTTTTTAACCACATGTAGTTGTGTTGATTTTCTTTATTCCAAAACTGTAAAGTTAAAGCTCTAGAGTTATTAAAAGCAAAACCGTAATCATAACCGGGCATTCTAACTATAGGATATTCTACATATCTTTTATTCTTACCACCAATAAGGTACTCATCAACTTTCTGAGGTTGCTGATAAGGTCTGACTAGTGCTGTTATAGTATGAGTCTTTGAAGTAAATTTTAATAAATCTCTAGACTTAGGAGTTTGCGCCCAAGAGTCTTTACCGTTAAAACCGATATATGCTTTAGCCTTATCTTTATATGGTAAGTAAGTATCATTTGTTAATCCTTCAAGATGACATCTCCAAAATAAATCATCATCTTCCATACCCCAATCCCAATAGTCATTTGAGTAGCCATTAGTTTTTTCTACGTGTTCTTTATTGAATAGTACTGCACCACCAAAATATTCATGGTACTTTAATCTATATCCCATTTGAGATATTCTAGTTGCAAGATGTATAGGATATTTATCTGGGTATGAGTAATCTACGCCTTCTTCTGGTATCATATCAATATCATGCCATACAATGTAGTCACATCCGTCTTCGAAGGCGTGTTTAGCAGCAATATTTTTAGTAGCTCCTCTATTGAAAAGTTTATCATCAACTTGATGAGCAAAGTATATATGGTAATGAATACCTTGTTCCTCAAGATGTTTACCAACTCTAGGAATAAACTCTTTTAAATGAGCTGCTCTATTTCTATATGGAACACATACTCCTAATTTCATAACTCTACTTTTAAATGTCTATACATACCTAGATCCCTATCAGAGATTGTTTTGTATTCTAGAGTAGTTAAACCGTCTATTCTATAATTGGTACGCTGTTCTAAATACTGTTTAAAGTACTGTATCTGGTGATCTCTAGTGTTCCAATTTACCCAATACCCGTCTTTATATCCGTTTTCTTGATGCTCTAAAACTTTGAATAGTCCTTTTCTTCTATTTGGAATAGGAATAGAAACTTCATTGTCTCTAGCTACTTCGATTTGCTTACAATTAAAAATAACACCATGTCTTTTATGTTTACTTAAATCTATAAGCTTTTTATCAGATATAAATTTGCTATCATAGTAACACTCTAAGTACCTCTGATTAATGTGTTTAAAGTAGTTATTATGTTTATCTTCCGAGATTATCTTAATCTGCTTAGAGTCTAGTGCTTGAGACACAACACAAAAACTATCTATATTTCCTTTAAAGTAGTTATTGACTAGATCTCTATTTGGATCTCCAACACCTAAGTAGAAGTACTTATTTAAAGAAATATCTAATAATGTATCATAAGTGTTAACTCCCTGTAGTTCTCCGTTAATATAAAAATCTACTCTATTAGGTCTTGAATCTTCATTTATAACAATACATACATTGAGAGAACAAGGATGATACTTATCCTTACTTGTTATACTTATAGAACTATAATCTGATTTCCAGAATTGAAATAGTATATCTCTAAAAGAATTTACATTAAGAGCTATATCATACCCGGCTATAGAAAATATACTGTACTCATCATAGGCTTTGTCTGGGTCTAATAAGAATGGTATAATTTCGAACGTCAGAAAAATACTATAGGATTTACCTGGTTTAAAAAAATTAGGACAGGTAACAAAACTGTTCTGTCCGTTAAATTCTAAAGATAATCCGTCTTTTGTTTTATTAATATATTTTTTCTCTGATAGTTTAACATAATTCTCTTGACATCTAAGAAAGAGATCATCATCTTCGAACCCCCAACCGTAATACTTATTTGAGTAACCGTTAATACGTTTGAATGTTTTAGTATTAAATAAAGTTACTCCACCAAAATATTCATCAAATAAAGTTCTAGAAATACCGTCTGGTAAATCAAAGTCTGTGATAAGATGTTGAGGTTTATTAGAATAAGAATAGTCGGCTTGTAGAGGTATCATGTCTACATCGTGAAATACGACATAATCACACCCAAGCTTTTCTGCTTTTAAAAACCCAATATTTAATAGCTTTGCTCTATTAAAGTCTAGGTCATCAGCTTGCTCGACAATTATTATCTCAAACTGTATGTCTTGCTCTTGAAGATATTTGGATATTGAATCTATAAAAACAGGTAGTTGTTTTTCCCTATTACGGTAGGGAACTATAACTCCAAGTTTATACATCTACATCGTCACCAATATACTTTTCTTTCCATAAAGCAAGATACCATTGAAGTCTTTCACTCCACTCATCTTTGTCGATTTCTTCAAACCAAACAGTAAGGGCATCTAATGTTGTTGCAATTTTTTCAAGAGCTACTACTTTTCGCTCTTCTAACAATAACGAATCTACTTTTGATTCACTAACTTTGCTCATACTTTAATTATTAAATCTGTTAATTTATTCCATTTTATATACTCAATATAAGAAAAATTTTGCAATTTCTCAAACATAAATTCAGGATTATTGATATCAATTTTAAAATCAAACATTTTGATAGCATGATACATTTTTTCATATTCCTCTGAGTAGGCGTATTTCTTTTTTACATCTGCTACTTTTTTGATTCTATCCACACAAGTTGAATCCCATTTAAAGTGGTGTACTTGTGTAAAGCAGTCTTGTACAGGCATTCTTTTAGGATGTGAAGTACCCCAGCTATTAGTCCCATCAGTAAATTTAGCATAATGCTGTCCAGAAGTAATAGATTGATAACCTTTCATTAAAGTCACTTTATTTGGGCAAGCACCAGACATCGGATATCTAAAAAATCCTCCGTAAGGGAAGGCTTTGTGTAAATCCGTCTCTCTAGTAACTTCCGGGAAAGTACCATTAGGGCCTATTCTATCTAAGAACCCACCTGTTACAAAGTCATAACCTTTATTTTCACAGTGCTTTATAATATCTTCTATATCATACGGATATAATTGAAGTTCATCATCGTCCGATACTATCCACCATTCATTTGGATGTCTAAGTTTTATAGTATTGTAGATATCTGTAACTCTATCCCACTTATATTTAGGTTCTGTTACTACCCAAAAAGGAGTAATACCTAACTCTTCAACTTGTTCTAATATCTTATCATCATCTTTTTGACGATACACTACAACAAACATCTTATCAACCTTATCTTCATAATGCTTTAACATATGAGGTAAGATGTGCGTATTTTCTCCGACTACTGTTACTAAATTAGGCACGCTGTAATAATGTTAATCCTGTTGAGGCTGGTTTCATAGGATGAATACCGGTATTAAAAAAATTAAACTGTTTCCATTCAGGTCCTATTTCTTGTATAAATTTTGTTGGTCCATCCCATTCTTGGAAGTATTCTTTTTCATCTTCCGTTACTATAAATTCTTTTTGGTATCTTTTATCAGTATCGTGAATTGATATCATTCCATAATCTGATAGTAGTGTCGAATATAGTTCAAAGTCTCTTTTAACGTCTTCGTAAGAATGTCCTGCATCTATATGTAGAAAGTCAATCTTAATATCTTGTTTTACGAAAAAATCGTAGAAAGCTTTTTCAGTTGTTTCTTTTATGAATCTTGGTGCAAATTGGTATCTAAAGAAAGAATCTTTTTCTAAATAATCTATATTACCTCCTACACCGTTAGCTGCATCGACAAGGTATGTTACACCTATATCACCGTGATTATAGTCTTTATCACCAGAAAAGATTTCTTGATCGTGTAGATCAAGTCTTGCTTGTGTCATTATACGAGGAATAAATCCTCCACCGGATCCTAAACATACTAGACTCTTATACCTCATCAACTGTATAATAGCGTACATAAGTAGCCCATCCCCTAAATGAAAGTCGGTAGCTCCGTGAGTCCATCTATAAGGTACGGATTTAAAAACTGTATTTATCTTACCGTCAGCATCTTTAACTTTTTCAGGGTTGTTGGTTAAAAATTGTCTAATAAATTCTTTATCTAATAATCCCATTATCTTCCTGGTATTATGCTTAAATCTAAATGTGGGAGTCTAATACAATTAAGTAAATGCGATATTTCACTTTCGTAATTTAGATTTCCTTTATTATCTTTTATATCTCTTTTCAAAGGTCCGTAATGTTTAACAAATTCACCCGAATCTTTAAATGTCCATATACCTTCTTGATGATCATCCCCCCATTCCCATTCTCTACAGTTGTAGTAAGTAGAAAGTAGTGGTTTATATTTTATTTTTTCTTCTTCTAACATTGTCTTTAGTAAAAGCTGTTCACTGAAAATAAGATAAAGAGAGTTTTTTACTCCCATTTTGGTAAATTCTTCCATAATGTCTAGACTCTGATTTGCATACTTCTTTGTAAAAGTTGGATCAGGTAAGTGTAAGAACCCTACATTTACAGAATCAGTTTCCCACCTTCTTTTAAAAGTCAACTGTTTTACGTATTTATCCACACTACTAGGATAATATCCACCTCCGTTCTCGTAATGCATTACATATAGAGTATCTTTATTTAAAAAGTCTCTCAAAGGGATGTAGACGTGGGTATCATTATCCATTAGAATAGCTGGTTCGTCTAGCTGTGCTAAAACTTCCAATTTAGGTGAAGCCCAAAATACTTCTTTATCTATTCTCCTTGTTGTAGGCATAGGACGTATAGAATCCCAAAAGTCTAAAACTTTTAATTTTAATAGTATATCTATAGTTAAATCATCAGCATATAAAATACATTTATCCTGTCTATGGTTTTTTTTCCATAAGTAAACTGATGCAAGGAGTAGTAGTATGTTTAACTTACTATTAGCATAATTATCTTTTGAATTAAGGTTTCCCTTAATATTCTCTAAAACCCAAACTGTATTCAAAACTATTCTTCTATAAAACTATCTTCACTAAAAACACTTGATAAATGTTTTTTGATATTAGAATACCCATACGAATAAATATTATTAAGCATAGATAGATCTAAAACTTTTCTTTTTTCTATTACAGATTCATTACTAATCTGTTCTGTAGTAGTTAATTCTTCTCTGTAGGATATAATTTCATTACCTTCTTTATCGAAAGTAATAAATGGAACCTGTTCTTTCTTTTCTATTACATTTATTTTAGGAACCTCAACTTCTTGTTCTTCACCTAGAAAAAACTCTAACCCATGAGGTAAAATGTAGTCTCTGGGTTGGCTGTTATCTTGTGGGTAAATTACTATTCTTTCTGAAAGTTTACCTGTAGGTTCAGGTATTGTATCTTGACCTTCGTATTTTATATAGTACTTATCTGCATAGCTTTTGTTTATCCAGTAAGTATAATTAAAAAAGACTATACCTGTATATTTTTTAAAGTGGAAGCTGCCTATAGTAATATAAATATTTGTAGCACTTCCGTAACTTGTATCAAAATCTCCTTTTAAACTAAAACCCATTTTTAAATTTTTATATCTAAGTACTTTCTAGTAACTTCTTTTTTTCTTCTATCGTATATTGATAGCACAGCAGTAACTGGTTTAATGTTAGATTCTACTTTTACAACTGCTTTTGTAATTTCACCGTTTAATACGGGGATAGAAGTAAGCCGTCTTGTAGTTAACATAGTCCCTCTATTATCCACTATAGTTAAAAGTATGAAAGATATTTCAGAAACACTAGGAATTTCTTGTAAAATTTCTTTCCATTCATAAGTCCAGTCTAAATTTAAAGTATAACCACCGGTATTAAACTTACGAGCTTCTTTAAAATTATATTTATCATCTATATCATCCCACTTTCCTTTAGGGCATGCTCCTTTTACCGGGGAGAAAACTTTACCCTTTAGTGCGCATCCACATACCTTACATCTTTTTAATCCTAAATTAGTTACTTTAAATTCGCATAGATCACATACAGTTAATCTTTCTGCTGCAAGTTGAGCTTGTGCTTCATTAGGACTAAAGCTGATATTCCATGCTTTGAGTATTTCTTCAATTTTATTCATAACTATTTTTTATTTTAATATGCACCGCAACTATAACATGGATCTGTAAATGCTGTTCCATCCCAGTACCTAACAAAATTACCATCAGAGTAGTATCCCGCAGAGGCTAAAGTAGAACAATTTGAATTTGTATAAATGTTAGTAGAAGAGCAAAAAGTTTGTTCATCTATATAATATGTAGTGTTAGTTGCTGTACAAGCATCACCTGCCGATACGTTAGAATATTTTAAATCATATGGATTACAGTCACAAAAGTACTGTAAGTTTTCAACCCTAGCGAACGCTTTTTTAGTTGTGAGTACAGGTTCAGTTAACGAACATACATTGATAGTCTGCCCAGGAGCTAAGGTATCTGATGCAGGATTTGTTGTATCACAATCTGTATAGTCATACCCAATCGTAGTACCAGAAATATTAGAGAAGTTAGTTATTCTGTATGTATAGCAAAAATTACATTTACCGGATTCTATAACTATACCTTTCAGGTCAATCTTCATAAAAGCATCATTAGTATTACCACGTGTTGATGATAGACTATGATACCCTGCTTTTTTAAGAAGAGGTTTAGTAATCTTAGGATTTAAAAATATTTGACTAGGAAGAGTGTATTGAAGTCCACTTTTAAAATGTGTTTGTGGATTCCTAGCAGGAGGGATACTTCCTGAACCATCGTGCCAAACCGGGATGTTATTAGAACCAGATGTACAACAGTCTTGAGAAGTTCCCCAAGTAGCATCAAATGATGTATATATTGCATTACCAATATCGCTAGTTGCTGGAGGGCATCCTAATCCTGTTTGATTGTCTTCTATAAGAATGTAATCTATAAATTCTGGTGTATATATAAGAGTACCTTGTCCATTATTAGCTGTTGTTAACTCGTCGTAAGTTAAATCATCAGCATCTGCATCATTAGACTCTCTTTTGGCTAAAGTTTTTGTGTAAGAGCTACCTGAGTAGAATACAGAGTAATCTGTACCTGGTAGTCCTCCTCCGGATAATCTTACATAAAAATATCTATTAGCCATTTACTTTTTATAATGGGTTTGTACATGCACCACCAGAACAATTTATAATAGTTGTTACAAATCCAAAGTTATCTACTTCTAATATTTTAACATTACTAGTATCACTAGTTTGTGTTGAAGATGCTGCTACAGCAATATATCCAAACACTTGGCTCAAACTTCCTTCTACATCTGTGATGTATGTACCTTCAGTAATATTAGCATACGTTTCAGTTGAATCTGAACTGTTATTAACAAGATACGAAGTATCTCCCGATTGCCAACATAAATCATCACAATTATATCTAACTTGTGATATAAATACTGTTTCACTTCCTCCGGCAGGAGCAGAACATACAGAAGATAAAATAGCTGAGCCTGTGTAAATGCTTACTCCTTTGTTTGGATTAGGAGAAAAAACTTTACTTAAGGTAATACTTGTAAAATATTGATTAGGTTCAAAATTACCATCAATTATCGGAACAAAATGTCTAGATTTATCCCCAGGTACTGTTGTTCTATAAGTACCTACAGCTCCGGTAGCAGTCCTAACTTCAAAAGCTAAGTCTACTGGGTTTTGAGGTGCTGTAAATGCTGAAGCTGATCTGAACTCGACGTAAACTCCTCTTTCGTTCGCATTTTCTTGCCAGGTACAGTCCTCTTTAAAAGACGGTGTAAGAGTTTTAGTAGGCTGTGAATAGACCGACTCTGGTAGTACTTCTCTTTGCTGACCGGGTGCCCATCTAGTAATATCTGTGTACCAGCCAGTAGTTTGAGAATTAAAACTTCCTGTTGAGCTAACACCTGTACCTGCATAAACTTTTATAGTGGAACTATCGGATACTCTATTAGAACCGGATACTATTATTCTTTTAGCTAAATTATTAGCTAAGAGTTTACTTGTGTCATATAAATGAGTATTAATTACTCTATTAGTTGTAGAATATACAGTCGATTTACTTTCATCACTTATAGCCCACCCGCTAGTAAAATCTAAATTAGAAGTATCCACCGGTTGTCCACTAACAGTATTAGATGAACCTGCTGTGGCCATTACTTCTGATTTTAATATACTACCGCTCTCTACTAAAAAGAAGTCTCTGTAGTTTGCACCTGCGCTACCGGTTGAATAGTATCCGTTTAATATCTTATTTCTACCTCCTTCGTCATAATATAAATCAGTCCCTGCTGTCAATGACCCAGTCCAAAATAAAGGTAAAATCTTAGGATTGTTTTCTACCTTTATAGTATGTGTAAAATAAAATAAACTACTGCTAACTACGTATTCGTTTTCTAAGTCTCCTGGAGTTGAAGAACCAGTTATGTAAGCTCTAGAAGCAGATAGCATTATTGTTGCTTTAGCGTCAGCGTCAGCTTGTGATACATAGCTAGTTAAAAGTCCCTCTTCCAGTTCAACTGAATTTACAAGTACTCTTTCAAACGCTCCTACATTATAACTTACGTTAGCACTTGCAGCTGCGCTAGTATATACTGTAGCTGCAGATACTGTCTTACCCGGTACCGGTTTTCCTGCTTCATAAGGTAAAGTTATTAATCTTTCCCACACTGCGTTATTTTCTGTACTGTCAAATACTTGATCAAATACTATTCCTAATCCTAGTGGGGCATCACTTCTTATTATTTTTTTGTTACCGTCTTCATAATCAAAACCAACTAATCCTGTAACATAATAATAAGATTTACCAGAAACTGTTCCAGAATATAGGAAAGTCTCCAAACCATTACTGTAGTAAGTTCCAGTATCAATTTCTGTGGCTAAATTATCTTTTTTATAAAAGTTATCACCATTTGATATAGTAGGGCTAGAGCTAAATACATTTTTAAGAGAAGGAAGAGGTTCAATTAACCAAGTTTTTTTAAAAATACTAATTAAAAGTAGTACAATAATTACTACAAGTATTATAACAGAAATTATAATACCAGCTGGTGAGCTAAGACCTGCAAAAACTGTGTTAGTTAGAAGACCTCCTGCAGCTTTTTTTCCTGCGATTGTTGCTATAAGACCAGGTATTTCCGTGGCAAGCACAATACTGTTGAATATCAACACTCCTTCGTTGGTTACCTGTTCGGAAGATTTACTAGCTTGTATCAATATCTGTATTAAATTACCGTCGATAAAAGTTGCGTAATTACCGTCATTAAGCCTACTTGTTAAACTATTAGAATATGCTTGACCTAGATGGTATAAAGCGTTAAACCCACCGTTCATAATATAGTGTTTTTTCCCGCTTAAGTCATAATATCTCCATTTCTCAGCAGCTTTATAACCAGATGTAGTATCGGAGGTAACATAGTACCTATATACTGACGGTTGAGGTATTGAAGCATTAGCGTATGTTCTGCTTATTTTTCCTACACTAGGTACAAAAGGTTCAATATTCATCGGAGAATAATCATAAGATGAATCATCGTGCCATTCGCTTCTAATTAATTTTGTTGTAGGCTCTTTTCTTTTTTTTCCTTTTTGATACCAATTGCTGGTAGGGCCTGTATATCTATATTCAGTCTTAGGTTGGGCAAATAATCTTGGTTTTACTTTGACTTTTAAGACAGTACCGTAGTTTCTATCTAACTCTTCTCCTACTTGATAAACAGTAGAGCCGATTCCGTAATAATACGGTAAGGCTGGTTTAGTCATGAGTGCATCAGAATATAAGTATGTACCCGGGGTTAAGCTAGCTAATCTCCAAACTTTAGTTTGGTATGTAGATGATCCGTCCTTAGCATCATAAGGAGAGTAAGGGTGTAAACCTGCTGTATGTTTAACAGGAGTAATATAGTCACAATCAATTATAACATTTACTTCTTCATTTGCATTTGAGTAATTTAAATTAGCTCCTATATCGATATGTAAATTTAATAAAGTAGTTTTAAGTCTTTCTGGTCCGTTTACATTAACAAGTATATCAGTAGTAACTCCATTATACGAATTAGTTTCAAACCATCTAGTATTAGTAAATAAAGCTTGGTCATCAGCGGTTACACTTATTACTGGAGTAAATAAATTATCACTGGTATTTTCATTTAATGTACTTAAAACACTACCATCGGGGGAAGTAAAAGTAATATATCCTATATCATAACCAGGAGATACACTTTGGGATATACTTATTTTAACTATTTTGTGATCTGTGGAAGGGAGCTCTACAGTAGTTGTTAATCTGTTAAACTTTTTGTTATCCCCTCCATAACTATCTTGGTCTAAACCAAAAGGAGTAAAATCTGTCCAATTGCTACTAGAAAAAAATAATGTTGCCATAGTTTAACAATTTAAAGTATTTCCGTTAGGACATGTTATTATTTGTGTAACCACTCCATTTTCAACTTGATAAAATACTCCGGAACCTTCACCTCCGTCAGGGTAGTACCTTCCATCTGATGCTGATACTGATAAACTCTCGTCTAAATACCAGACAGTATCTCCTGCAGCTCCTGTTAAAATAGATTGAGAACCGGTGTAATAAATAGTTACAGGGCCATAGCTTATGGAACTACTAGCACAACTAAAACATACATCAAAAGCAGGAGCTAATAAACTGTGGCTACAGAAAGTAGCAGAATTTATTTCTAGATTATTAAAGAAAGCATAATAGTCCACGCTAGAAGAAACTTCAAAAGTTAAACTCAAGCTTGAAGTAAAAATTGAGTTTGTACCGTTATCTGTTCCCCATCCTAGAAAAGTACTGTTTGTAGCGGGATCTGCAGTACTTGTTATAATAGTGTTTATTGGTACTTCAAAATTAAAATACCTATCTTTTACTAACCCTCCACCAGAACCACTAGATATACTTCCTGATGATATACTTGTTAAGAAAATAGCTTCTAGTTCAACATTAAACGAATTAGGATTATTTACTTCTGTAACATCTATGCCTAAAGGACAGTCTAAATGTGGGAACTCTCTAAACTGTTCAGAACTAGAAATAGAACTCCTTATGTCATTTGCATTTGATACCTTAGCATATCTAGGGCTGAAAAATTTAGCGTCAGCAGGAGTAAGTTTATTTATTATAGTTTCGAAAGAGTCAGAATCAAGTATGTTTCTACCAACAGACTTTACAGCTCCTCTGATACTATCATCAGGATTGCTGCTCGTTGCAAACATGTTAAACGAACCTGATTCTACTATTGGCATAACTTATTTAATTTTTTGTTCTATTACTTCTAATCTTTCACTTAGCTCTAATATTGCTTTATGCATATGTGCCAGGATAGGTCTATCTCTCATAGTTAAATAACCACCGCTTCCACTTTGTATTGCATAAGGGATAGCCTGCTGTACTTCCTGGGCTATAAATCCTGCATCCTGTCTATCTGATTTAATATATTCGTATGATACAAATTGTTTTAATGTTTCTAATCCTTCTTTAATTGGAGTAATTTCGCTTTTTAATCTACGGTCGGAAGTTGTAATAAAGTCGTTTGCATCTACATCTCCTGAGAATAGACCTGCTGAACCGGTAATGTTTCCTTCTATGACTAAATTACCGCTACCGGATATATTGCCTCCTACGGTTAAAAGTTCACCAGGAGTTAATGTACCTATACCGACATTACCTGTTTTTTCAATTCGCATTTTTTGACTGCCTGAAATAGCAAATATCATTGCACCAGGGCCCCCAAAAGATCCTGCAGGGTCTAAATCAAAGTACATTGTAGCAGCAAATACACCAATACTACCTGAGGTTGTGTTGTTGTCAAACTCTATATGTGATCTATTCGTACTACTTTCAAATCTAGCTAGTGGGTTAGTAGTTGTACCTGTAACTTTTAAAATATTTCTTGATAAACTAGATCCGTCGATTGCAAGAGAACCTGTAAAGTCATGAGAATCATCTGCTGTATCTCCAAATTTGGTTGAACCGCTTCTGTATATAATTGAAGAAGATATAAACTCTGTATGAAATTCTTCTGCGGTGATTCTACCGGTTACAGTTAAATCTCCTGTTAACGTATCTGTAGTATTGAGTAAGAAAGAACCTGTTGCTCCGTTAACTGTACTATCTACATATGCTTTAGTAGCAGCATCTTGAGCAGCGGTAGGGTCTGTAAGGCTAGAGATTCTACCTGAAACTGTAAGACCTGTAGTAGATGTTGAAAGTTTTAGTACTTCATTATGTCTAAGAACTACTGCTCCACCTTCGGTAGCTTGTAGCATTGGTCCTCCTCCAAAACCTCCTAGTATGACAGAAGATGCTCTTAAATTTAAAGCTCCAGAACCAGACTGGATAACAAAAGCTCCTGTACCTGATTCATAAATTCTAAGTCGATTATTATTAAATATAGCTTCACTAGTGGAAGAAAAATTAATATCATCGTTAGCTGAAACCGATATATTGGTTCCTCCGGTAGTGTTCCCATTTGCTAATACTTCTGCTAGTGTATCTACACTTCCTGTTGCTGCATTAACAGTACTGTCTACATATGCTTTAGTAGCAGCATCTTGTGCTAAAGTTGGATCTTGTACTTGAATAATTTTAAAACTATTCATGTTTAGTCCTTCGTTACTAAGTCTCGCTATTTCAGTATTACTAGAACCTGATTCAAAAATTAAGCTATTAGTAAATTCTATTTTTGAAGCATTGTCTAATGCTTTTAATTGTAAGTAATTATTATTAGTAGTATCCTGTATATTAATAGTTGGATTACTATCGTTGGTAACATTAAGGTTAACTAAACTACTTACACTATTATTAGTAACATTTACTCTAGAGCTGCCTGAAGTGTATAATTGAATTTGATCACTAGCAAATGCTAATTTAGTATGTTCATCTGTTTTATGTCTAAGTTCATCGGCTATAGTAACTGAAGATGCATCTACAACGTTAGTTACAGTTAAAGTACCTGTTAGAGTATCTGTAGTGTTTAATAAGTATGAACTTGTAGCTGCTTCGATAGCATCTAGCCTACCGTCGTATAGAGTATCAGTACTCTCTAACGAACCAGATTTAGTTTCTAAAGATTGTAATCTACTATCCTGTAAAGTTTGTTCGGTAGATATAGATCCTGTTTCTAATTCAAGTGCATCTAGTCTACCGTCGTATAAATTATCTACACCTTCTAAATCTGTAATTCTTGTACTAAAAGAAGAACTTGGTGCTGAAAAAGCTCCGCTAATGTTAGCTTCTAAAGCATACGAGCTAGTAGCTGCTTCGATAGCATCTAGTCTACCGTCGTATAAAGTATCGGTACTTTCTAAAGAACCTGTCTTAGTTTCTAAAGACTGTAATCTGCTATCTTGTAAAGTTTGTTCGGTAGATATAGAACCAGTTTCAGTTTCTAAACTATCTAGTCTACCGTCATATAAAGTATCAGTACTCTCTAATGAACCTGTTTTAGTTTCTAGAGCTTGTAGTCTATTATCTTGTGTAGACTGCTCACTGGCGATCGAACCTGTTTCTAGTTCTAATGCATCTAATCTAAGATCTTGTAGAGTATCATTAGTTTCTAAAGTAGATACCCTAGTACTAAATGAACTAGAAGCAGCAATAAAGTCTGAAAGTAGCGTAAATGAACCGGATAAAGATCCTGTTGATACCGGTGTTGCTACACCGTCGGCATTACCAATCCATAAATAATTTTCTTGTATATTAGGTACATCGTTAGCACGACCGGCTCCTGTGATTACTCCAGAACCGTTTGCCGCATCTACTTTAATTACGTTACCTAATTTTTGTATAAAGTTTGTACCGGTTGGTTTTACATTTGTATACCCTCCTGATGCTCCTACATAAACACTATCTCCTGCTGCAAATTGAGAGGTGTTTACATTATTTATGAATCCTGAAAGAACAGCATACCCTTCCTGGTCAAAAGCTAGATCTTCATCTAGTACGTATGCTGCAGGCATTCTATCGGCTCTGGAGGCTGATGCTGCATATACATGGCTAGCATTTCCTGTAGAGCCTGAAACGTATACTGGTGTTCCTTTTACAAGTGTTTGAGATTCTTTATTCTTTACAAGTTCATGAATATGATTACCTGTGGTATCTAAAGTAAATGTATCTCCGTTATCTTTCGTAAAAGTAATTTCTGAGAAATCATTTGATGCTGTTACAAGACCTTCAGCAAAATGTGAGGCTGACTCAGCTGTAGCAGTAGTAATAACTACATCGAATGTACTTGCATCTCCTTTTGTGAAAGTTATAGTACTTCCGGCTGCAGATGCAGTACTAATTAAACTACCGGTAATATCTGCTATTTGATTACTAGATGATACAAGTGTTGGTTTATTAGCAACGTTATCATATTCAACATACGATGCAGTTGCAGATAGTAAAGTAAAGGATGAAGTAACTGCTGTTTCACCATTTGCTACCGCTATGTAGTCTACACTAGAACCGGGATAAAGACCCCAACTTCCTGTTGTGTACGTGCTGACTAATCTAAATCCTGTAGGAGTTTTATTTTCAGCATAAACATCTCCAAATAGCCCATTATTTGTTAAAGCTACACTATAATTCGATGAACTGAATGGTGTAGCAAAGGTTACGTCAAAGAAACTATCATTACTCCCAGTAGCTTGAAAAGAAGCAGAAGGCACATTACCTACCTTAGTATTCAGACCTAAACTTGAAGAACTAAATACTGTTATAGGAAACGTCGAACCATCTCCTTTAGTAAAAGTAATTGTATCCCCAGTAGCAGAAGCAGTAGTTATTAAACTTCCAGTTATATCAGCTATTTGATTACTAGATGATACAAGTGTTGGTTTATTAGCTACATTGTTATATTCAACATAAGATGCAGTGGCGGATAATAGAGTGAATGAAGAAGTAACTGCTGTTTCACCATTTGCTACCGCTATGTAGTCTACACTAGAACCCGGTATATTACTCCAATTTGTAATAGTGGCATCTGCCCAAATATCAAACCCAGAAGTAGTTTTATTTTCAATAGAAAAGTCATCTAATTGTGCATATAACTCTTTATTAGCGTTTGCAAGTTGGAGAGATACACCGTAATCTGATGAACTAAAAGGGGTTGCAAATGTTACTGAGGCATAACTATCACTACCTGTTGCTTGAAAAGAAGCAGAAGGCACATTACCAACCTTAGTATTTAATCCTAAACTTGAGGAAGTATAGATTGTTATAGGAAAAGTTGAACCATCTCCTTTAGTAAAGGTTATCGTATCCCCAGTAGCAGATGCAGTACTAATTAAGCTACCGGTTAAGCTTGCAACTTGAGCACTAGAAGAAACTAAAGTCGGTTTATTTGCTACATTATCATATTCGACGTAAGAAGCTGTTGCAGATAATAAAGTAAAAGATGAAGTAACTGCTGTTTCTCCGTTTGCTACAGCTATGTAACTAATATCATTGTCAAAGGATCTATCATTAGCTAGAACTGATATAGATGTGTCTATTAATACTCCAAATCCTGTAGTTGTTTTATTTACAACAGCAATCATGGGAGCTGTAACTAACCGGTCAAAAACTGAACCAGTAGCAAGCACATTTGGGTAATGAACTACTACCTGGTAATCTGACGAACTAAAAGGTGTTGCAAATTCAACACTAGCAGATGCCTGGGTACTACCTCCGGGACTGTAAGCAACGAATGAAGAAGTTGGTATAAAACCTACCTTAGTATTTAGTCCTAAACTTGAGGAAGTAAAGATTGTTATAGGGAAAGTTGAACCGTCTCCTTTAGTAAACGTAATCGTATCACCAGTTGCAGAAGCCGTTACTAAACTACTGCCGGTTATCCCGGAATCTGTTAAAGAACCTGTAGCTGCTTCAATTGCATCTAATCTAGCATCTTGTAATGCCTGTTCTGTTGCAATAGATCCTGTTTCTAATTCAAGAGCATCTAATCTACTCTCTGCCGAACCAGTAAAAGCATTAAGTGAAGAAATATCAACTTGAGCTCCTACTTCAGTCCAGTTACCTGCCTGGCTTGGATCACTAGCATTAGTCAGTACATACAGAGTATCGTTATCACGTTGATAAACTAATAAACCTTCATATACGTTGGCGGCAGATAATCCTAAACGAGCAGAAGAGTCTGCAACGGAAAACCTTGCATCTGCTGGTTCGTTGTTCGTTATATTAAAGCCGCCAGGTAGTACTATCGCCATATCTTAAACTTCTAAATCATAAGTTATACTTGTACCAGCTCCTCCGGCTTGTAAGTCGTTAGTAATATAAACAGTATAGTCCCCAACTGTAGATTTACTAAATTGACCAAATACTCCGAATCCGCTTGTAGTTATATCGGTTAAGTCGCTTTGACTTGAATTGTAAATTATGTAATGATACTTATCCCCAGACCAGCTAAAGGTTCCACTATCTCCGTTTGGATTAACAGTACCTTTATTTACTGTACCGGCGCTTCCTCCTAAAGTTGTATCCCAAGCATCTAAATTTTCAATTTCGCTTTGAGTAAGACTAGATGAAGCTAAAGCTCCGTATCTAACACTTCTAATAATAGAATAAGTTCTATTACTCTGTTTATTGGTAAATATCTGCGGTATGTTATCTCCAGCAGGAGATTCATAGTTAGCAGTAGTAGTGATCGAAAGACTTGCTGAAAAGCCTGTTGTAGTAAATGGAGATGAAGGCGGAGCAGTGGTTAGACTTGTCTGGGTCCATCCATTAGCTGTTCCGTAAGAAGGTGTAAATGAAATACTTCCCGTCGCTCCTTGTTCTATTTGATTAGAAGTTGCACCTAACTGAACTGTAGCTGTATAGCTAACTGATGGATTTGTTGGTTCTACTTTAGACAAAGTGCCGCTTACTGTTACTGAACCGGTAAATATTGAACTATCTAACGGTGAACTAGCTGTATATTCTAATCTGTAATCTTGAGAACCTGATGTGGTAGGTGAATTAGAAAGGGTTGTTCCTGTTCCAACTTCTGTTATGAGGACAGAACCGGTGAATAAAGAAGCAGATATGAGTGTGTACCCTTGATTATTCCAACTACCATTAATAGTGTAATTATCATTTACGTTATTAAATCTGTCTGTTTCAAACCCACTTAAGGTTAAACTCAGATCTGAAGGTACTCCTGGAGCGCCAAAGATAAATTTTAATCTTCCTGTTGTAAAGTCTACTGATACGTTATTATCATAATCTATTACCTCAATTTCTGTAAGAGATTGTGAAGTACTTTGTGATATGTAGTTTACTCCGGATGCACTTTCAGATATAAATCCAAGAGCGGTAATTTGAGCCGACCTAGATATAATACCGTCAGGTTTATTTTCTACATTATCCCATTCCACAAATGATGCAGTAAGAGCATAAGAAGAGGATACTATTCCTGTTAAACCAGAACCATCTCCTATGAAACTACCTGTAAATGAACCAGTATTATAAGAACTTGTAAAGTCGTTTAAGCTTTGACTATGGATATAAAGGTTTGTAAGACGGTCTTCAACCGATCCTGTCCAAATTAGTAAATCACCAAAGATTAAAGAACCGGTATTGCTATTTTCAAGTATAGTTATTCTATTACCTATGTCGCTACCATTGAGCAAAAGGTTCGCTCCAGTAATATGTAATGCTCCA
>Ga0222716_10000047_pt1 | contig 86796 bp, 70 predicted proteins | sample C33_13DmetaG_FD_165044 | JGI IMG/M metagenome (GOLD analysis project Ga0222716, IMG submission 165044) | Estuarine water microbial communities from San Francisco Bay, California, United States - C33_13D | ecosystem: Environmental > Aquatic > Marine > Unclassified | place: USA: California... | reverse complement strand
GAACCAAGTGTTATACATCGGGCCCATGACGAACCGTCATAGCCAACTTTTGGCATGGTGAAAGAATGAAGTATCAACTCAAATGCTTGAAGACTGGAGATCTCATCGACGACAACTACACCCTCCACTACACCAAAAATGCGCTGCTCCGTGCAGAATACAACGAACCCTTTCAACTTCAGGAAAGCGCTCAGGGCGTCTGGAAGTATATTTCTTGGCTCCCTGTTTCAAATGCCAACGAGTACGTTGCAGGAACGGTGACCTACAAGGCCGATGCGCTTGGAAAAGCCATGGGCCTCTCCAACCTATGGGTCACCTTCCACGGCTATTGGCCTGAAAAAGGCGGTTTGTGTCCTACGGGCAGTTTCAAGGACATGGAAGCCGTTCCAACCATTCAACGTCTACGAGATCACGGTGCAAAAGGGCTGATATGTGCCAGTGCAGGCAATACAGCACGTGCCTTTTCGCATTTTTGTGGACTCGACGGAATCCCTCTCATCGTCGTGGTCGGTAAAGATCACGCCGACCGTCTTTGGGCGAGGCCCGAAAACTCCGCTGAAAGCGTTCGCTTGGTCGTTGTTGAAGACGGCGATTATTACGATGCGAAGACTGTAGCAAAAGGGATTGCTGCTCAACTTCCCGGGTGGCAAATGGAGGGCAGTGTTCACAACGTTGCACGTCGCGACGGGATTGGGAGTCTCATGATCGATGCAGCCTTCACCATCGGACACCTTCCCGACCATTACTTCCAAGGCATTGGTGGTGGACCCGGGCCGATTGGCATTCATGAAATGGCAGTTCGTCTTATTGAAGAGGGGCTCTTTGAAGGCCCAGCCCCCCGTCAGCACCTTTCTCAAAATGTAGAACATCACCCCATTCACAAAGCGTGGCAGGATGAGCGCGACCATTTGATTGAGTCAGATTTCCCTTCTGAGGACGTCGAAGTTTATTCGGATTATTTGATGAACAAAGGCCCTGCCTACGGACAGGTGGGTGCAGTTCATGATATTCTCGCGTCCTCGCAGGGCCAAACTTACATCGTTGAGCGTGAAGATGCGATGGCTGCTCGTGAACTGATTGAATCCACCAAAGGAATAGACATCATGACGCCGGGGGGCGTAGCGGCAGCAAGCCTTCAGCAGGCTTTGGCTTCGGGCGACGTGCAGGCTGATGATTGCATCCTTCTCAACATCAGCGGAGGAGGCTCGAAACGCCTCAAAGAAGATATTGAAACGCATTTGATTGAACCTTGGAAGACGGTCAAGAAAGCAACGGGTGTTGCCTCCATTCTGACGGCCCTTGAGAGCGAATCCTGAGATTTGTCAAAGCGCAGGTTCAAAGATGGAGCGTCTGCTCAGGGAAACGAGGCGAGCATATGGTCGAGGCTGCGTGGGTTGAAGCGGAAGTGCTCAAAGCAGTCCCTGACGCCGTCGTTGAAGTTGTTGACCTGCATAATTCTGGCGACCACTTCCACGTCCGAATCATCTCCGATTCCTTTGATGGAATGCGCCCCCTTCAACGCCAAAAGCAAGTTTTGGCCGTGATGAAGGCCCACATCCCTCATCCCATTCATGCGCTTGACCTCAAGTGCATGACGCCCGCTCAAGCAGCCACCGCTGGTGACACAGCGTTTGACCCCCACGGCGGAGGTCAAGGCGTGCATATCCGCCGTCTGAAAAAGGAATGATAACCATGAATTGGACCCCAGAAGAACTGCAAAGCCTCGTGACCGACCACCCGATTGTCCTCTTCATGAAGGGCAGTCCTAACGAGCCACAGTGCGGCTTCTCGAACCGTGCAGCCCAGGTCTTGCAGCAACTCGGAGAAGAATTCGCTTCCGTGGACGTCCTCAGCGACCGCCTTGCTATTCCATCGATTTGTGCTTGGTCGGATTTCCCAACCATGCCTCAAATCTATGTCCACGGTGAACTCATTGGCGGATCAGATATCGCTCTTGAGATGCTTCAGGACGGTAGCCTGCGTGAAATGTACGACGCCGGCCGTCAGTGATGAGTACGCTTAGAAAGCGCTTCATCCACCACGCTGTTTTGTTCTGCGTTAGGTGGAACCCCTCTCGCTTCCCGCCATAATTTCCCAGCAAGCGATTCCCACACAAGACCTTGAGGCTGACCTGAACGGGGGTAATTGGTGAATTCTCCATAGTATACCACACCACCGATGAGAAACAAGTCCACGCGAACATAGTCCATCTCATGACTCAGCTGTTCGGCGACCTCAATCATCCTTGAAATCTGCTGTTCTCCAAGATGAGTTCGCAGGTTGCCCACTGAGGTATCATTGAACCATTTAGTAGCCTCGGCAAGAGTGTCAACAAGCGACCCGTCGGGAAGGTGGATGTTCTGTTTGATTTCTTTTCCAAACCTCCCGGATTCGATTTGAATGAAACCGACTTTGCCGCCAAAACAATGGAATTTAATGTCGGTGGGAGCACCACCATCATCGCCTTCAAGGAATTCTTCGATCATGATGCCTCGTTCTTTGATGTTAAACGCGCCCCATTCCAAGGACACGGGAAAATCCTTCTTGAGCACACGTCGAAACTTGCTCTCAATACGCCAACGAGGCCATGGCCTTCCGTATTGGTCACGACCTTTGCGAATTACATAGTAACCGTGCTGCTTCCGTGAACGTAATTTTGGAAATCGGGCACGTGGGAGGTGGGGGAGAGGCTCTTTGGCATTGTCAATAATGAAGACGGAATCGCCAGACCAGTGATTTGATTTGAGAACGCACCGCTCCGGTAAATCGTCCCATGGAATATGAAAATCATCGGCGCGAATAAAATGGTACAGTTCAGGGAGTTGACAATGTGAGTGCTCTTCAACATAAGCACGGCTTGCAAATTTGTCTTCTAATGTAATCAAGAGGGGATTGCGGTTGTGATGCATTCGGTGCACGAGATGCTCGGACAATGTGACGGGGTCATCCACGATGTTTAGATGCCAAGGCATGACATTGTCCTTCTGTCCCAATTGCACCCATCCCTGTTTTGTTTCTCGGGAGATGTTGATTTAAACATGTTGCGACAGCGGGAACCATGAACGAGCCGAAGGTGTTTTCAATTCCACTTACGGATGTGGCTCCACTGCCACAGAAATCGATCGATAATGCGAAGATTGTCCTCGCTTCAGGACAACTCTTCCGTTACGGTGAAACACGTGCAGACGGTCAATTTGTAGCGCAATTAGAAACAGCCTTTGCCGCCTACCATGATAAAAAATATGCCATTTGTGTGAATTCTGGAGGAGGGGCCATCACCCTTGCACTGCGTTGTGCAGGGGTTTCCTCTGAGGACACGGTGTTGCTCAATGCCTTCACACTGGCGCCTGTGCCGGGAAGTTTAGCGAACATTGGTTGTTCGATTGAATTGGTAGAAATCACGGAGAACCTCATAGTTGACCTTGAACACCTGGCCTCTCAAATCAAGACCCATCGCCCTAAGGCCTTCCTTCTCTCCCACATGAGAGGGCATTTCGGAAACATGGAAGAGGTCGCTCTTCTCTGCCGGGAAAATGATGTATTGCTCATCGAAGACTGCGCCCACACCTTAGGGGCGCGTTGGAATGGTCAACTTCTCGGTACGTTCGGTATTGCTGGCTGTTTTTCGCTTCAAACATACAAACAGATCAACGCAGGTGAAGGAGGCGTTATCATTACCGACGACGACCACCTCGCAGCCAAGGCTGTGTTGATGAGCGGTTCTTACGAACTTCACCAACAGCAGGGATGTATTCCCCCCATCGACCTTTTGAATCAATATTCACCAACAACGCCAAATTTCAGCATGCGCCTCAACGAGTTATCAGCTGCAGTTGCCCTGCCACAGTTGGAGAACCTTGAGGAACGAAACGCTATTTGGAGAACCGTTTATGATACCATTGAATCTGAACTTCGCGGTGTTTCATGTCTGCTTTTGCCCTCTCACCCTCATGCCGTTGAGCTGGCACCGACGTCGATACAGTTCATCGTCAAGAAGCCTCGAGAACAGATCAAAAAATTCATCGCAAATAGCGCCCAGAGGGGTGTGACAGTGAAGTGGTTTGGCGCCTCTTCACCCAAAGGATTCACCAGTGTTCACCACCATTGGAAATATATTGAACCGCAATCCCTTGAGTCCACTAACCAAACGTTGTCTGGCCTCTGTGACCTTCGATTACCCAGCACCCTCACCTTTGATGATTGCCGTTTACTTTGCAATATTTTGATTGAGGAACTTGAAGCACTTGGTGGTTGAAGAGGACATGAATATTCAATTCAATACATTGAAAATAGACAGCGATGCCAGAACATTGAGGGGGATGGCATGGAATCGACCAAGCATCAACGAAAACTTGTAGTCGATGGCGGTCCATCGATTGTAGGTTTCGACAATAAGGCGTTCAAACCCATTCCTCAAGCTGGCATCGACCTCGCTGTGGAGGCCATGCAGGCTGGTGTCATGTACCGCTATCAGCCAAAATCCAAGGAAATGTCCATCACGGCCAACCTCGAACAGGCCTTTGCCAATTACATGGGCGTGAAGCACACGATTGGAACCAATTCCTGCGGATCAGCCATGTTCATCGCCCTCAACATCGCTGGTGTCCAACCCGGCGATAAGATCCTCACCAACGCCTTCACTTTCCACGCCGTTCCAAGCGTGATCCAACACGCTCGCGCCTCCCCCGTCCTCGTTGAAAGCAATCGCGAATGGGGCATGGACGCTGAGGACCTGGACCGAAAAGCCGCATCCTCGGGTGCGAAGGTGTTGTTGATGTCCTACATGCGCGGCCATGTTCCTGACATGGACGCCGTGATGGATGTGGTTCGCAAGCACGACCTCCTCTTCATCGAAGATTGTGCCCACGCCTACGAAACACGATGGAAGGGTCAATTGCTCGGAACTTTTGGCGAAATCGGGTGTTTCTCGACCCAGTCCTCCAAGGGATTGAGTGCGGGTGAGGGCGGCTTGTTCATCACGAACAACGATGAATTTGCGGCCAAAGCCGTTCTTTACGCTGGGTCTTACGAGCGGTTGTGGCTGAAGCACTTTGACCTCGACCACGCCATGATGGACATGTTGCAAAACCAGATTCCTGGCTATTCAATGCGCATGCAGGAGGTCACTGCGGCCATGCTGACGCCTCAAATTGAACGACTTCCCGTCATCAAAGACATTCACGTCCGAAATTGGAACCTGCTCTATTCGCTGGTAAACGATCATCCCAACATTGAGATCCCCATCCCGCTACCTCAAGTCGACAGTTTCTGCGATACGATGCAATTTCACCTTGTTGGACTGTCTCGTGACGATGCTGACCGCTTCATTGAGGTCATGAAGAAAGAAGGGATTCCAATGCAAATCTTTGGCGCCAAGCGCAATGCTCGTGATTTCCGTCAGTGGGAGTACATCGAGGCACACAAAGATGAACTCAAGGACACCATTGCTAATATTGAATTCGCATGCGACCTCTCGCTCCAACCTCACTTGACCGAGGACAACATCCGGGTCATTGCTCAAGTCTTGCACGAGGTGCTGGCTTACATCAACGATGCATGAACCGGCTCGGTTGAAACAGCACTCAAGGGTGTCTGTAAGGGGGTGCCTTGTTAAGTGAGGATTTTCTCGTCTTGGCATACACATGACCGAATCTACCCCGCCTTCCCTGTTTCGTAAGTGGGCCATGCGCCAGTACTGGCGTATGCAGCAATCGCAAGCTGTGGTTGGTCTCTTGCTTTGGGGCACGACCATCACCTTGCTGGTATGGCCCTATGTCCGCTGGCGTTTTGGTGAAACGTGCACCGACGCCCTTTGTTTCAACGACTCCTTTTTGGGTATTCCAGCGACCTACTTAGGTCTTCTAGCCATCTTCTTGACGGTCATGCTCGGTGTATTGACCATTGGTTATCTCTACGACCAAGTCTTCTCATTGTGGACCGAATGGCGCAGTGTTGACATGGAACGAAACCCCTATGTTACCTATGCCTTGACGCCTAACTGGATGATGATGACGGCCCTGCAAGCAGAAATGCTTCGCCGCCAATCAGAGGGGGACGAGGCCATGCAAGCCCAAGCAGAGTGGTTCTTGAAGTGGTGCAAGCACTACGCCGAAGGAGAAATGTTTGCCAGAGCAGTCCAGCGATGGGACATGGATATGGGAGAAACGCCCACCTTCTGGTTTACCGATGAAGAGGCCATGCAACGCGCACGCGACCTCAAATTCGACGACGAAACGTGAACAAATCTTCATCTTCATGCGGCATCAGTCTCGTGCATGGCCCGCCCGTCCCGCTGGAGTGGTGAGCGCAAAGCAAATCGAGAACAAGCTGAATGGATCGTCCGCTGGTTAAGGGAAAACGGGCCAGCAACAACTCCTGAGATCATCACCGCTCTCCAAGATGCAGGCAGAGATGTCAGGGCGCACATCCTGCAGCGTGCTTTACGGCGCTCACCCTTTGTTCACCAAGAAGGCCGTGAAGCAGGTGAGCGCGGTTCGGTCAGCGTTTGGTCGTGGCGTGTTGAACCTTGATTTCAACGGTGTTAAACGGGCAAGGTCTTGAAAGCGGTTCTACCTAGCCGTCGGCATGGTCACCGCACCAACGCCCCGCCGCCCCTCAAGCGGCCGTGATGCGGGTTGGTTGGCGGGCGCCGATTTGATAGCCGTCGTTCTTGCGTTTTTTGGACAAATCCTCCTTGCCAACGCTCTTCTGGCCCAACATTACGGTTGGATGGTCCTGGCTATTGACCTCTATGCCTCGCTCTTTTTGATCATTGACCTCGGGCTACCTACTCTGTTGGCAAGAGACGGAGCAAAAGCACCTGACATGGTTCGCCCCGCAGTTTGGAGAATTTACCGTTGGCAATTGGCTCTCGCATTGCCCTTCCTTTTCCTCGCCTTATTGCTCAAACCTGACCGCCTTCTCAACATAGCGCCACCCTCAGAACTCCTTGTGTTAGCAGCCTTGATCGGTCTTGCACACATTGCATCTTATGCCCCACGCTCAGGATTGCGAGTTCTCGGTGAGGCTCGCCTCGAAGCAGTTTCAAAATTGATAGAGCGCATTGTAACGGTTCTCGGCTACGCCCTTCTTTACAACATGGGCAGCACCTCTGTCACCGGTTTTGCGGCCGTATTTCTGTTGGGGGCAACGGTGGGATGGATTGTATCCCTCGCCTTTTTGCTACAACGAACTTCTTCCTACCCCCCAAGTCAAGAATGGTCCCGCATGGACCAGTGTTGGGCTTCACCTCGTGCACTGATATGGTCAGCACTTCCCTTCGCCATCACGCTCGGTATTCTTCCCTATGTGATTCGCATTGAGAAATTCATGGTGGCGGCGAGCGGTGGCTCGGAACTCGCTGCTGTGTTCCATGTTGCTCAACTCGCATGGCTCGCAGGCCTTGTGGTTCCTGCCGCCTTACGTTCGGCTCTCTTGCCAGTGCTGGGTGAGTCTCGCGCTCAGAAGTTGACAAAACATCGCGAAATGAATGCATCACTTGACATGTGCTTTGCCCTTCTTCCCTACGGCTTATTTGGCGGTTATGTCATCGTTGCCGTCTTTGCCCCCATAGCCTTCCCTGCAAATTATTTTGATGGTACCTACGGGGCATCTGCTGTTGATATCTTCGCCCTCTTATTGCTGGGATGGGGGTGCACGTTGTTGGCCACTCCCACCTATACCTCATTGGTGGCAGGGAAGAACCCGTGGCGCTTCACTCAGTTCATCGTTATTGTATTGATCTTCGCTTTTTTCTTGGGTTGGTCGATGGTACTCAATGGGCCGCAGCGCCCCGGTGATCGGTTGATGGTTGCTGCTCTGGCCAGCAGCCTTTCAGCAGCTGGTATGCTCTTCTTATCGTGGATTCTAAGCGAAGACATGGACTTCATCAAGGCCCGGCGTGACGACTGGGCACTGGCATTGCTGTGCAGCCTTTTTATCGTCATAGGGCTGATGACACAGACGGCTTGGTGGATTCTCGGATTGCCTTTGTTCCTGTTTACGAAACAAGGTCTGACAGCAATGCGCTCCACGCTTCGGTAACCTGTTCACGACTTGAAAAAGCGAGTTTCTCCTCCACAGAGGTCTCATCAGTCCACCCGTGATAGAGCGCATGCTCAATTCCATCAGCGAGCGCAGAAGGCGTGGCTTCAGTCACCCATTCTTTGGGCAGGTAATCGTTCACCTCCCCGACGTTGACACTGACTACCGGTGTACCACAGAGCAAGGATTCTCGAGCCACCAAAGGCCCCGCTTCTCGTTTGGATGTGACCAGGGTGACATCTGCCACCAGCATGCGGTCAAAGACGATGTCCCGAGGTTGATGTCGAAGGGTGGTGATGCCAACAATCCATCCGCGCCGCTCCAATTCTTCTCCCGTCTGAAGGGCGAGCAGGTGTCTTTTTTCAGGCCTCCGAGGGTCAGCTGGAAAGAGAATATCAATGGCTTCCTTCTTCCATGTCTTCGAAAGCGGTTTCACATCTCGACGCCATTCTTTACCAATCTCAGTCAGGCAGGGGATGGCCAAGACGGGTCGGTCTGAATGCTCCAATTGCGACGCGATGGAAGCGAGCCTTGTTGACGCGCACACCAAGGCATCACAGCCACGTGAAAACTCTGCTACATGCTTGCTCAAACTCTGTTGATTGAGTGCCACATCAAAATCGTAACCGTGAACAACCCCTACCCAAGGAATCTTCCAGCGAGTTGCGAGGCATTGTGCTATTTCTGCCACAGGCCATAGGGTGTGGCAAATAATCACCTCAGGGCGCCAACCATTGAGTTGATTCTCGACTTTTTTGGCTTGCCTCCGTAGACTCCATCTTGTCAGACGAGGATAAGGGTGTTCGGGGAGTGCGAAAAACCGAGGTGAAAGGATGTCATCTCCATCTTTCATCCATCGCTTTGGTGCTTTGGCCACTCCCATCATCGTCGACCGCCTTGCTTCGGCAAATCTTGGCATTCTCGGCAATGGATTGACCACTTTGACATCGTGGCCCATTGAACGAAGCAAATGGACATGGTCGTCAACGAAGATCCCTCGACTTCCGTTTGTCGGAAGCGGGTGGAGCAGCGTCACCACGAGGATTTGGATGGTGACTCCTCCATCATGCGCTCAAGGCTTGGTGAATAACATCAAGGTTGTCAGTAACATTTGCTTTGTCATTAAACAGGCCTGATCCGACCACGCAATTTGTAACTCCCCATTCACGAAGCATAGCGATATTGTGCGCCTTGACGCCCCCATCGACCTGAATTTGGACTGGGCGGCCGCCGTTGGCGACTTGAGCATCAATGGCTTTGGCCAACTGCCGAATTTTTGTTTCAACTTGTGGGATAAAGGATTGGCCTCCAAATCCAGGGTTGACGCTCATCACCAGTACGAGGTCGATCTCTGAAAGGACCTCAAGAGCAGCCTCAACAGGGGTGCCAGGGTTGAGGACGACACCGACCGATGCTCCTCCTTCACGAATGGCTGTGACCGCTCGGTGAAGGTGCTTGACCGCTTCTACGTGAATGGAAATATGATTGCAACCAGCGTCAATGTAGTCTTGGTAGCATTGCTCAGCATTTTCAATCATCAAATGGGCATCGAATACAGGCTCGGGGCCCAGCGCTGAGCGAAGGCTACGAATCACGGGTGGACCGAAGGTGAGGTTGGGTACGAAGTTACCATCCATGACGTCCAAATGAAGCCAATCAAGTCCGGCGTCAAGGGCTTCACGGCAGTCATCTGCAAGTGCTGCAAGGTCGGCTGTCAGGACACTTGGTGCGATGATCATGGTTTCCCTCATGCCCTTGCAAGGGTCGGTGTTTGAAGAGGGTTGCCATTCCTGAAGTCCATCGTCAAGAGTACAAAGCATCTTAATGCCCCTTCCCAACCGATGAAATGGTGAAGATATGGGCGAAGTAAGGAACATTACCGACGGCGAATTTAATGAAACCATCAACGGAAACGAATGGGTCATTGTTGACTTTTGGGCGCCATGGTGTGCTCCCTGCAAGGCGATTGGACCAGTTTTGGAAGCCGTTGCAGCCGAGCGCGAAGTGCTCATTGCAAAAGTCGACACGGATACGAACCCCTCCACTGCGGGGCAACTTGGGGTACGAAGCATTCCTGCTCTGTTCATTTACCGTAACGGCGCCATGGTCAGCAACAAGACCGGAGGCATGCCAAAACCGAAGCTTTTGGCATGGATTGATGAAGTCATGTCTGCTGACGATTTCTGATCAGTTCAGACGCTCTTCTCGTTCGCGCTTCTTCGCACCTACCTCGCGCAGGAGTCGTTCTCGAAGCGCTTCGTGCAACCACATGCCATCCTCCAGTTCGAGCAAGAGGCCGTGCTTGAGCATGTTTTCGGGCGGAGGTCCGTCCCATCCAACACTCGTAGCGAGCGTCTCCCACGGAACAGGGGCTTGAGATACGGCGAGAGTCGCTAAGAGTTCCCGCTCCCCATCAGGCAAACGGAGTAAGATTTCCTCGTCGAGAAAGCGCAACCAATCTTTGTGTGTTGGTTGCCCGTACAATTCCAGCAATTCCAATGCCAGCGGGTGGCCGCCCGTGGCTGCGTGAACTTCCTTCGCAGAGGGTTTGCCGTCATCTTCAATGGTGGAGAGCCATGTTTCAGTTGCCTTCAACGACAGGCCAGTGAGGGGCAATTCTCGGACTCTGTCACGGATGTGGACATCCCTTCGGTCGTATACATCCATTTCTGTTCGGGAAACGAAGACCACTCGAAGCGGGGCTTTTTGCGCAACCTGTAGCAAGGAGCCGAGAAGATGGCGTGCCTGTTCACTGATGTGATGGATGTCGTCAAGTACGATGAGCCAATATGGAGGGGGTCCGCCAGCCTGGTCTTTGAAACGTTCTCGGATGGTGTTGGCATCGGTCATGTATGCAAGCAATCGACGCCTCCATGCATCGACATCCATTTCCGCACCAGGAGATAGGGGCAGCGTCTCGATGATGTGGTAGGGGTCATGGTATTCGTCGATACCGAAACGATGCAGAAGACTGGTCGCAAGCCCCAGTGCTCGATCCCAAGGTTGGCATGTATACCAGCACACCGAAAGGTAAGGGTCGTCTTTCATGTGTTCATGGAGCCAATGTGCCACGAGTGTTGACTTCCCGATTCCCGCAATACCGTGAATGACCATGCAAGGATGTCGGTCTGAAAACCATGTCCTGAGTGTGTCAAGTTCGCTATCCCGCCCGTAGACAGGGCGCGTTGCCGGTGGTGCATTGGCATAGGTAGCGTGAACGCCGACGAGTGGAGTCAGACGACCAGGGGGAGGAGTTTGGTCTGCAGTCCCATGTTTGCGAATGTTACCGAAGCGAATATCTCCATAGGTGAGCACGCCTTCATGTTGGGCGTGGAGGAGAATTTGGAGCAAGGTAAGTTCAGTTTTGAGAACTCCCGAGGCTTCCGATGCTTTGACTTCGAGGAGGTCGCCATCGACATTACGCAAGAGAATTTTCGTATCTGATAATTCACTGTGACGTCGTTTTGAAGCCTCGCGTCCTTCGTCGGTCAGCTGCCACGTTTTTTGTCGTCGTTCATCACCTTGCACGGCGCGTGTGTGTTCTTCTACCAACTCTTCCTTGAGCAATTGCCGCATCGTTCGACTCACGTTAGGAGGGTGCTGGGCGCAGGCTTCCGCAATACCGGGGCGCGTCATCGCAGCGGGAACGAGGTAGCGATCGGCCCATTCAACATTGGCCAACAAGTGAAGGAGGATTCTGTCGCGGGCAGCGACATTCACCTTTGGTATGTCTCCCCCCATGGTTACCGCTAGTCCGTCCATGTGTTCAAGACTTCGTGTTTTCCAAGAACCGTGATGTTTTGTTTGAACATATCTCCAACAACCCCTTTAAACTGACAACGAGTCGGGAATCATGGCATGGGCAAAACCGTCAATTTCGGTTGTGAAAACAAAATCCACCCTCCTAATATTTTTGTTCCTTGTTTCGTTGTTTAGTCTCGCAGCACAGGCCGCGGATTCGGACGGCGATGGCGTCCTCGATTCCGCCGACGATTGCCCTTGGGCTGCAGGAGATTCATCGGTCGATAAGGATGGCTGCCCCGATCGCGATGGCGATGGAACTTCGGATTACAACGACGGGTGGGCAATCGGTAACCCGAACTACCAAAACGAATTCACTACCAGTTCAAGCAGTGATTATTACGGCGTCGAGTACTCTCCGGACGGCGAATTCATTGTCACCGGTTCAGAAGACGGCTTCGTTCGTATTTGGAACGCCAGCACGTGGACCAATGTCCGCTCGGTAAATACGGGAACCGATGTCAACGGCGTGGACTTTTCTCCTGATGGTCAATACGTAGCCGCAGCGCGTAATGACGACAGCATTGACATCTACTACAGCAGCAATCTGACCTCCATCCACGGCAGCATCAGCGTCGATGTTGGAGGCGGGGACCAAGTGAACGCTGTCGAATTCTCTCCCGACAGTTCGAGCGTGGCCGTCGCTATCGGCCGCTCAGGAAATGGAGGCACCAATGGGGAAGTCGCCGTCATTTCGGTGGGGACAGGCGCTGAATTGTACGCCGTTAATCCAAACGGTGAGGACCGCTTTTACGACGTAACTCACTCGCCTGATGGCCGTTATCTGGCTCTTGCTGCAGAAGGCGAGATTTACATCGTCAACACCACCTCCCGAGCAACGACATGGACGTTCACAAATCCACCAGACACAGTCAACTCACTCGCATGGTCACCCGATGGCAATTACATTTCGATGTGCGGCGGTTGGGAAGGCTCCTCCGCAAGTTTCGACATGTACCAATACGCCAACGGAGCATGGTCTCGGATATGGGAAAAGACCACCACGACCTCATGCGCTTCCACCACATTTTCCAGCGACGGCTCCCAAGTGATTGCGGGCATGCATTGGTATCAAGCAGACGGAGCTACGGCTCGAGTGTACGAGTCCAACACTGGCACACAGGTGGACTCCTTTAGCGGCCCTCGCCCCGGAGGTTGCACTTCTGGCAACAACAACAATTGCGGCACCATCTACGGCGTAACGTGGAGCCCAGACGGCACTCATATTGTTACAGCACACGGACGCAACGACGAAGGCGTCTACTATTGGTTTGCAGACATCGATGAGGACAACGACGGCTACAACACCACGGACCAAGGAGACGGCATTGTTGACGCGTTCCCATCGGAAGGGACTCAATGGGATGATACGGATGGCGATGGCTATGGCGATAACCCAGCCCCTGCTTACCAACCCGATGCTTGCCCATCCGTTCCAGGGACCTCCACAGAAGATCGTTATGGCTGCGTTGATACCGATGCCGATGGATGGTCTGATGCAGGTGATTGGGCACCAAATAATCCCGACCAATGGGTCGATGCAGACGGAGATGGTCGAGGCGACAACTACCTTTTCGAGTTGAATGAGTACCAAATCCACGTCAATCAGAGTGGTGACGCCTTCCCAACAGATTCCAGTCAATGGAACGACACCGACGGCGACGGATTTGGCGATAACTTCGACAATGCATCGTGGCAAACCGATCGGCCTGCCGCATGGCCTGGTGAATTGCTTTCCCTTACCAACCTCACCGACGCCTTCCCGCTTGACCGAACCCAATACCTCGATTCGGACGGCGATTGGGTGGGTGACAACCAAAACAGCGACCGACCAGACGGATGTCCCAACCATTGGGGTGATTCACAATACGACCGTCTTGGCTGCCCCGACAGCGACGGCGATGGATATTCAGACCCGACGCCAGGATGGCCATCAACTGGCGATTGTTTTGGCGCAGATGCCTTCCCGGATGACCCGACACAATGGTGTGATGAAGACGGTGATGGTTTGGGTAGCAATGCCAGCGGTACAAATGCCGACGATTGTCCCTCAACAGCCGGAACTTCCTACGTTGACAGGAAAGGCTGTGCTGACCGCGACGGAGACGGTTACTCCAATGCAGGTGACCCCTTCCCAGATGACGCTACTCAATGGGCTGACCGTGACGGTGATAACCGTGGTGACAATCCAAACGGAACCAATCCAGACGCCTTCCCTGACGACACCAGTCAATGGAAGGATTCGGATGGAGACGGCTACGGTGACAATCCCGGAGGTACCAACGGAGATAGCTTCCCGAGCGACTCAACTCAATGGAGCGATGAAGACGGTGACGGCTACGGCGACAACCTCGATGGCATCAACGGTGATGTGTGCCCGATGGAATACGGCGAGTCCTTTGAAGAGGTCACACGCGGTTGCCCTGACTCAGATCTCGACGGCGTCACAGACCCCGTTGATGCATTCCCCGACGACCCATTCCAATGGGCTGACGCTGATGGCGATGGCTATGGGGACAACACGCTTGTGCCGAGCGGTGATGACTGTGTGGATGTATTCGGGAAGTCGTTTGAAAAGGGGCGGCAAGGTTGTCCTGACGCAGATTTAGACGGGTATGCAGACGTGGATGATGCCTTCCCTGAAGACTTTGAACAATGGATTGACACCGATGGCGACGGATGGGGTGACAATTATTTCTTTACCAACACAACCGTTGCAGATGAAGAAAATACGCTTTTGAGCCTCACCCTGCGTGAACAGCGCGGTGATGCCTTCCCCGAAATCATCACCCAGTGGTCAGACGTCGATGGAGATGGCTGGGGTGATAATTTAAGCAGTTTCAATCGAGTTGATAATTTCCCACTCCGTGTCTCCCAATGGAATGATTTTGACGGTGATGGCTACGGCGATAATGCAGTCTACACGCCCTTGGGCGCTGAAGAAGGGGCTCTCCCTCTTGCTGCCTACCAACCGGATGAATGTCCAAAGGTACCGGGAACTTCGACCATTGACGTCTTTGGCTGCCTTGATTCCGACGGGGATGGCGTTTCAGACCTGAACGACCCGTGTATTTGGGATCCAGAAGTCTCCGAAGGCGCACGAACTGTTGTCACATGCAACATCAAGGCCGATCCTTCTCTACAAGCAACAGAGGATGAAGGAGAGTCGTTGCTCTCTTCAAACGTGAGCACGCTCCAGTTCATGGGTGGAGCTATTATCTTCCTCTTGGCTCTCATCTTCGTCGCTCAAATATCAAAGGCTGCAAGCCGCAGAAAGGCCGTTCAAGCCAAACGCCAAGAGCAAATGGTGCAGGAATCCTTCGGTGAGGAAGAAGAACGCCGTCAGGCATGGATCCAACACTATGTCGCACAGGGGAATTATGCCGAAGCCAGATCACTTGGCTGGGAAGGAACCGAAGGGTTGCCTGAATGGAAGCAACATGAATTGCAACAAAAGGCCGCACAAGAAGCAGCAATTCCAACCATGTTTGACCTTGAAAATCTGTGAGGTTTCACACACCGATTGTACCGCTGCCCTTTCAAGGGAGAACAGGCTATGACATCACATGGACGAGAAGCCGACAGGCCGCATGTTAGTGATAGCGGGTCTTCTGCTCGCATCGCTATTTGTTGGTGTAGCCCACGCAGAAACCGGCGACCTGCGTCTTGAAATCAATTATGAAAACCCTCCTAACCAAGCATGGTTTGACCTTGACAACCAGCTGGTCATCACACCGTCCTTTGTCAATGATGGTGGAGATGTGGCAGTGGATAACGACCCCTCTTGCGATGTGGTCCTCAATGTCTACAACAGCACTGGAGTACAACTTATTGATGGTTCAGAGGCATGCTTGGAAAAATCCCGTGCCATTGACCTTTTCTCCGGAGAAACACACACCTTTGACGCCCTTACATGGTCGATGAAAGATGCAGAGGGCGATTGGTTGGAATCGGGCACCTACACGGTCGAAGCCTACCATTCTGTAACAGGTCTCTCGCAATCTCTTTCAGCACTGATTCAGACTCCTGTTGCGCTGCCCGCTGAAGTAGAATACTCTGTTCAAATTGCTCACAGAAATGATTCTCAGAGTGGACCAGCCATCTACCAAATCAGTGCACTCAATCCCACCACTTCGAAGGTGTCACTCGCAGAGTTGCCCCCATGTTTCCTTGAAATCCAAATCGGGCCAACCTCTGAACTCGGACCTGCATGTTTTGCAGACGTTGTTGACCTTTTGCCAGGTGAAATGCTTCAAGTAAGCCATGTCCTCGTTCATGAAGACGTTAACACCAGTCTTCGTGTTTCCTCACCCGGAGATGATTTCGTCTACACCACCGAGGTTGAAGGGCAGTCTTTTTCCTCAACATCACTCGATGCCACGTTGACGTTGGAAGTCAGCGACCGTGACCTGCTCGTCTACGGTCAAGGTGAAACCTTCGTGAGTGAATTGATCTTAGAAAACACTGCTTCAACTTCTCAGCGTATTGATTTTACATCATCCTGTAAAGCAGAATATTGGGTATTGAATGATTTTGGCGAAGTGGTCTACGACAGCCGTGAAACCAAACCGTGTCAAACGATTGATTTGGAACTCGAACTGGTGGATGAAGAACGCTTCACACTCTCTCAATGGGCCTTTGACCAAAGCGATGCTTGTTTGGTGACGCCGGGAATCTACACCGTCGTTGCCGAACTCCCTGAGTACGGCCTCTCGGACAGCGCAACGCTCCGCTTTGCCGACATCATGGACAATCCCTGCTCAACCAACGACGGCCTCAACATTGATTCGACTCTAACTTGGACAGGTGATGACCAGTTTGAGGTAGAAATTGCTCTTGACAATACCGGGCAAGAGCGCTACATTCGCATGGTAAATCCGTGTTCGTTTGAGGTTGATTTCACCGATCAGGAACAGACTTCCCTCCATCGCTTCCAAACCTTGTGCGGGGATTATGACGGTCGCAAAATCTTGGTTCCGACGGGCGAGCGCGTTGTTGAATTTGAAACCCTTTCAGTGCAGATGACTCAGGAAGGCCAAGCCATTTTGCCGGAAGGCGACTATATCCTTGACATTCACCTTACATCATCTCCTCGAACCACCACCTCCTTTGACTTCACTTGGTCAACCGCAGACAAAGAGGTGACAGAAGAAAATGAAATTGACCAGGTCGTAGAAACCTATCAAATCACAGGCCAGTGGATTGGTTTGCTCACAGAGTTCGGAACCTGCTGGATGCTTGAGGACGCTGATGAGACTTACTTGCTTGCCAACGCTCGTACACTTCCTTCATGGACACCACAATCGTCCATGGAAGGCCTCTATGTCGTCCATGACGAGGTATCAGCACCAGCGTGTCAAGGATTCAACGCTCCGTCAGTCGCTTTGGTTGAGGTTCAGCTCGAGCGCAACATCGTTACAGAATCTACTGACGAATCTGTTCAGGAGAATGAAGTGGTTCCAGCAGTTGTCCAAAACGAGCAAGATGTCATCGTTCCTGCCGTATCTGCAATTGTCACCGTTTCTCTTCTCTCCATGCTCTTTGCAGTAGCAGCGACCAATGAAAGCCTCCGCATTCCCTCAACACTTGCTGGCTTGTGGTTCCTTGGCTTGATGGGGAAGACACACGAAACCACCGACGGACGTTATCAGCGCGGACGATTGATGGGATACCTCACTGCAAACCCTGGATGTCATTTCAGAGCCTTGATGAGTGCGCTTGAGATGAGCAATGGACAAATCACCCACCATCTCCGAATTCTGGAAGCTGAAGAAAACATTTGGCGTAAAAAAGACGGTCGTTTGGTGCGCTATTACCCGTTGACCAATCAGTTGCATCCGAACACCAATGAAGACGATTTACCGGTCCCAGCACTCTCCCCAGACCCGAACAGCCTGCAGGGGAAAATCCTCGGCCTTCTTGATCGAGACGGCGACCTCGGTCAATTCCCGACCCAAGCCGAACTGGCAAAACGCCTTGAAAAAAGCCAACAGTTGATTTCTCACCACTTACGAACACTGCAGAAGTATGGACTTGTAGAGCGCCGAAAGATGGGCGTTAAAAACCGATACAAGCTCACAAGAGAGGCCATTTTCCTCTTGGAAACGAGCGAAGATTTCCCTCGCGATTAACCCTTGAGTTCCATCGCACTTGGGCGGCATGAGGCGGGGATTTCATAGCGTATTGGCCACTGGGCGAAGTTGTCCAGTGGGCGGTGAAGGCTGATGTCAAGCGAATTAACACCCGTCGATGAAGTCGCTTGGCAAAAAAAATGGTCGGATGCATCCATCTTTGAAGCCGTCATAACGGAGGGTAAACCCTCCTTTTACTGTCTTGAAATGTATCCCTATCCGTCGGGAAAAATGCATATGGGTCACGTGAGAAATTACTCCATTGGTGACGCAGTAGCTCGGTTCAAGCGACTTATGGGCTTTGATGTACTGTATCCAATGGGCTTTGACTCCTTTGGGATGCCTGCTGAAAATGCAGCCATCGCAGAAGGCGGTCATCCGCACGACATCACGGAGCGGAACATGGCCTCAATCACCGAGCAAATCAAACGAATGGGGTTCTCCTATGACTGGGGACGCCTGCTCAAAAGCCACGATCCAAACTACTACAAGTGGAATCAATGGTTCTTCACCAAATTCATGGAGCATGGACTTGCACGCCGTGAACACGCACCTGTGAATTGGTGTAGTGCCTGCAATACTGTTCTTGCCAACGAGCAAGTCAAAGCAGGTCGTTGCTGGCGATGCAACGGTCCGGTTGAACAAAAAGAAATGAATCAATGGTTCCTTGACACCCCTGCTTACTGTCAAGAATTGCTTGACGGTTTGGACACCATCGATTTCCCCGAGAATGTCAAATCCCTTCAGCGAGATTGGTTGGGTCGCTCTGAGGGTGCTAACATTCAATTTGGTTTGGAAGGGCGAGACGAGACCATCGAAGTGTTCACCACGCGACCGGATACACTCTTTGGCGTCACCTTCGTGACTTTAGCACCTGAACACCCGCTGGCTGAAACAATCGTCAAGGGGACTGACCGCGAAGCAGAATGGAAGGATTTGTACGACGAAGTATCCATTATGACTGAATTTGACCGCATCAAGAATATGAAGAAGAAGAAAGGTATGTTTTCTGGATGCTATGCAATTCACCCTCTTACCAACGAACGAGTGCCTATTTGGATTGGCAATTTCGTTATCGCAAGTTACGGAACTGGAGCAGTGATGGCCGTCCCTGCTCACGACGAGCGTGACTTTGAATTTGCATCCCAGTACGACATCCCCATCCGCCGAGTATTGGTGATGGAGGAAGGTGCACAGCATGATGGCGAACTCAAAAAGGCCGAAACTGATGACGGATGGATGGTTAACAGCCCTATCGATGGTTTTGACGGACGTTACGGACAGGAAGCGCGAAATGCTGTTTGTGAAGCCCTTGAAGCAGCCGGTTGCGGACACCGATTGGTGAATTGGAAATTACGCCCTTGGCTTATTTCCCGCCAACGTTACTGGGGTACACCCATCCCTGTGATTTATTGTGAGGACTGTGGAACCGTGCCCGTTCCCGATGAAGACCTGCCAGTGGTCTTGCCACGCGACGTCGTCTTTAGCGGTGAAGGTAATCCGCTTGAAACCTCAGCCAGCTTCCTTCACGTAGCATGTCCTACATGCGGTAAGGATGCCCGAAGGGAAACCGATACGATGGACACCTTCATCGATTCTTCATGGTACTTTTTGCGCTATACAGACCCTGGCAATGATACGCAAGCCTTTGCAAAAGCAATTGCAGACCACTGGATGCAGGTCGATTTCTACTGTGGCGGCATTGAGCATGCACAAATGCACCTCACTTACGCCAGGTTCATGACCAAAGCACTTCGCGACATGGGTCTCACGACGATTGATGAGCCGTTCAATGAATTGCTTTGCCAAGGGATGGTCAACAAAGCAGCACCGTTTTGTTCAGATTGCGGTGTAACGCTCACGGTCGACCATGCCATCGGCTCACCATGCCCTCATTGCAGTAAGGAACTGGGCTCACGCTCAGCAAAGATGAGTAAATCGACCGGCAACACCGTCTCTCCAGAGGACATGATTGAGCGTTATGGGGCAGATACCGTCCGCCTCTTCATTCTCTTCGCTGCGAATCCAACTGCAGGTATGGATTGGTCAGATACAGCACTCGAAGCGAACCATCGCGTCGTGTTGCAACTGCAAGGTATTCCTGATTACATGAACGAGTGGAACGGTGGCGAAGGGCCAATGGATGCATGGCTTGAAGCACGGTTCGAACAGCGCCGCCTTGAATTCATTGCAGCAATGGACGAATACGATCTTCGCAGAGCCGTTGAAGTTTCACACTTTGAGATTATCAAAGACATCAACTGGTACACGCGACGGGGTGGCCTCAACGGTGAAATGGCGAACAAGATGCTTCCAGTTTGGGCTCAAATGGTTTCTACATCTACGCCCCACCTTGCCGAAGAATGGTGGGAAGGTATGGCTTCAACAGAGGGCTTTGTTTCCTCAAGTCTCATGCCGCTTCCCATTGAATCAACCACAACGGCACTTGTCAACCTCGCTGGGGAACAGTACATTCGAGATTTCCTTGAACAAGCCCGCAAGATCAAGGGTGTTGCAGAACGTCATCTCGGGCAACCGGCCTCCGAAGCAACCATTGTGGTGAGTCCATCGTGGAAGCGAACGCTTGCTCAAGCCGCACTGAATTTTGTTATTGAAGGGGGTCATCCAAAACAATTCATGCCACTGCTCAAAGAAATGCCAATAGCTCAAGGTGACCGCATGGGTGAAATCATGGGCTTCTGGGGCAAGAAAATGCTCCCTCAAGTTTTCAAGTGGGACGATGCCTCACGGGAAGTCATCTGTTCAACGCTTGATGAAGAAGCCGTGCTGGCTGCAGCGAGTGATTTCATCGCCACAGAACTCAATCTCAAAACAGTCCTCATTGTTGAAGGCGAGTCGGAAAGCGATACGACCGGGCGAGCAGGCTCAGCAATGCCGCTTTCACCTGCCGTCGTCTATGTGTGAGGTTATTCTTCGCCTTGTGGAATCGCTATCATGTTCTTCCCGGTAACGCTTCCTTGGCTTGAAGGCGGCAGGCGTGGTCCTACTCGTTGATTGCTGCTGATGAAGGCCCAGATGAGAATCAGTCCAGCGAAGATGAAGATATAGCCTGCAAGACCGATTCCTCCGTCATCGTCTTCACTGGAAGGGGTGATTGTACCTGTTTGACAACCTTGCTGGTCAACAACGGCATTACCCGGCGTGTTGAGGCAGAAATCAAAGGCATTGGACACACCATCTCCGTCGCCATCAAGTTGGAATTGACTGCACCCGTTCAAATTAATTTGATTGGCAGGGTCTGAATTTGGACAGGTATCGAGTGGATCAAGCACACCGTCTTGGTCATCATCATCGTCTTCAACAGCGTCAATGCACCCGTCGGCGTCAGCATCCTGGCCGACCTGTGCCACACCGATCAACCCTCGTGGGCAGCGATCGTTGGTGTCTAGAACTCCGTCTGCATCATCGTCGTTATCTTCGGTTTCATCAAAGCAACCATCCCCATCGTGGTCCACGTCAGCCGCATTGACGGCCCACCCTTTCTCGCCCAAGAGGCAAGCATCGACAGCGTCATCCACGCCGTCACCATCATCGTCTTCATCCATGGTTGCATCCAAGCAACCATCTTGGTCGTAATCGTTGTTCACGTCAGATTGCCAGGGGTTGAAATCACGAGGGCACAGGTCATCGGGGACGTTGATGCCATCGCCGTCGATGTCGAGGTCACACGCATCCCCAACTCCATCTCCGTCGAGGTCGGTTTGTGTTGGATTGGCAATCTCCGGGCAGTTGTCTTGCTGGTCAACAAACCCATCCCCGTCGTTGTCTTCATCGGAACATCCATCTCCTTCTACATCATTTTCAGGGGTGGAAACCCATCCAAGTGGGCCACGTGGGCACAGATCGTCGGTATCGAAGATTCCGTCTTCATCATCGTCAAAATCTTCCGTAAGGTCGCGACAGCCATCCCCATCATGGTCGCTAAGAGGGTTCGCACTCCATCCGATGTCTCCGTAGGGACAATCATCGGAATTATCCATGACGCCGTCCTCATCGTCATCGTCATCACAAATGTCTCCGAACGGATCATTGTCAAAATTCAATTGATCGGTATTGGGTATCCGCGGACAATTGTCAATTCCATCAAGAATCCCGTCAGCATCAAGATCGGTTTCATACATCCAAATCCCGATATCGTAGTTGTTACGCTGGTCAAAGTGATGGCTGCCATAGGTTGCGTCAGCATTTGATTTGAAACCAACAACGGGCGAGCCGTTTCCACTCATTGAGAGGACACTAGGGAGATCATTTCCGCTTCCACCTGCAGATATAGCCCAGTCCCAAGCCCCATCAGGCTGGTGTTTGGCGAGGAAGATATCGTAGTGATTTCCATCGTTAATTCCGTCAATATCAGAGAGTACAAATTCACCAAGGGTGATGCTTCCCGTTGTTTTTCCGAGGAGAAGAGATTCGCCTTGTGCAGAGATTTGGACCGCCGTCACGTGGTCGGCGCCGTCACCTCCGTATCCATTCACTTCAATCCAAGAACCCGTAGGAGAAAGATGGGCTTCAAAGAAGTCAACCCACAAAGCTGCTTGAAGTTCAAGTTCACCAAAGGTCATGTTGCCAAGATAATCTCCTACGACGACCATTCCACCTGCTTGATGCCCTTTACAGTCTGTGACCATGCCATCGGAAGGTCCGGTGGCAGCACTCGCCCAGACCCATCCGTCGTTGTCGTATTGACCAATGCCAATGTTTGCTCCATCGTTGGGATTCATTTGTAGTTCATTCGAACCAAAGACAACGGTTTCAAGGAAGGTAACGGCGATGTAGTGATTGCCAATTCCGTCTTCACATAGTGCCGTAGCATCTTCAATCGGTTGAGGTGAAAACACGCTGTGCATGAAGATGTGTTGTCCCGAAGAATCCATCCCAATGATAGCAATCTGTTCTTCGGTTAGACTGCCAGCTGAACTTTCATTCCCAGAAATTAATTCTCCCCGGTGGAGGATAGCGAGATGGATTTCGTCCATTTCTGTGACCATCAAGTCTGTCACGGTCATCTGAAATTCATTTGAAAATTCTTTGGCCCACATCCAAGTACCATCGGGGTGGAGGGCGGCAATAAAGAGAGCATCTTCATGGTCTTGTTGGGATTTGTTGAGTGGGTCCAATTCTCCCAAGGTGAGGTTGCACGAATCGCCGAGTGTCATGCCACAGAAGATACCAGCCACGATGATACTTCCATCGGAAAGCTGGGCAGCATGTGTGATCCGATCAAGTCCAATGCTGCTTTCAGATGAGGTTTGAACCCAACTACCGTTTTCAGCAATCCATCCGAGAAACATATCTTCTCCAAATGAAGAATCATTGCTTGAATAACCTACGACATCGCCATCAAAAGCAATGGTCTGCTCAAAAGAGCCAACCACCATCATGCCTCCGTTATCGAGGGGTATCAAGCCACTGATTGTTTCGCCATTTGAACCTCCAGCAACGGCTAACCATCCGGTCGTGTTGCTTTCCGTACTTTCCATAACCGATTGCTCAACCAACATGTTTTCTTGAGCAGCCCATGCAGGTAGATGAGTAAAACTCAAACAGAGCATGAGGCCGGTGAGCAGAGTGCATGCGATGATGCGCATGGTTGGATGAGAATGTCCTTGCATAATAATTGCTTGCGGGTATAATCTTTGTAATTGAAGCGAGGTTTCATTGGGTGTCGCCTCCAGTAGGCTACCATGGGTCGTCCCTCTAACAACAATAATTCCTCCCGACGGCGTTCATCAAGACCAAAACGATACGGGGGACCCTCTCGCTCGCATCTCATTGAGCGGTCAGCAGCAGAAGCCAAAACGATGAATGAACGGGCTGAAGCACGTTTCGAACGCTCACCCCCGCCCATGGCCTTCCCCGAACCCTTGGATTCTCCGCAACGCTTTGATTTTGAATGGGAATTAAATCCAGTTCCTTTGTCTACCGAAGAGAAAGTCGCTGCAGAGGTGGTTCAACGAGGCCATTTCGGGTGGCTCGAGGATGACCGCGTTGATGAAATTGCAAACTTTGTAGATTCAGAAAACATGACACTTGACCAGGCTCTCTCACTCCGTTCAGCCCTGCTCCAGCAAAAAACAGTATATTCTCACGGGCGTTTGAAATCAAAAAGTAGGGAACTCGCGAAACACTACCGGGCAGGGACGTCGATCATCGAATTGTCACAAAAGTATGACTTTCCTCCAATGAATATTTTCCGTGTGGTCCTCGAGGCCATGGGGTGGTCAAAGAAGAAGATCAAAGAGAGCCTTCGGGACCCCTCTTCGATGAAGTCCAGAGAACGAGAAGAGTTTGAGGCAGCAGAGGCGGCAGATCGCGTTTCAAATGTTGACCAGTCGGAAGTCCAAGTACGCGCCGACCTGTTTGAAGACATCCTCGCAGATTGGTTTGAGGAAAAAGGAGTCCGCCTCCGCCGCCAACCGGAAATGGTCAAGCAACAAATGACCGATCATGGCCGTCCAATCCGTACGCCAGATTTGCTTTTCCTTGACCATGTATACATCAACGGCGAGCCCATTGCTTGGATTGATGCAAAACATTTCTACGGGGCCGACGTGGACTTCCAACGCAAAAAAATGCGCAAACAAATGAATCGTTATATCGACGAATGGGGGAGTGGAGCCATCGTATTCCGCCACGGCTTCAGTGAAAACCTGTACATGCCTGGCGTGCTCATGCTCGATTCGAGTCAAGTCGATTTGACTCGTCTCGATTCGGATTGACTGCTGGTGAAATTGACGACATCAATACATGCAATCCACGTGCTTTGATGGCATCTGCTAAGTTTGAGAAGGCATCCAAATCAAGGGGTTCATCCAAGCGCCGTGGCAATACCACAACAGAGTTTCCAAGCATGCATAAGCGGCCTGCTAAGGAGCCCTGAACATTGAGGTTGAGCATGCAGTCGACCACCGTTTGATAGACCAAGGCACGAACTGGCTCGTCAAAAAGTCCCGATGATTCGGCAAAGAACCGAGACTGTTTCAAGAGTTCAGGCCATTGTTGTGCAGACCAAGGTCGCTGTGCCAGTACCTCTACACATGCATCTCCTGCTTGAGTGATGGACGCTTGCCATGTTTCGTCATCGATGTAAATGGAGGTGTGTCGAGCCTCCGCTTCTTCCCAGACCAACAGGACGGAAGTTGGAGCATCAAAACTGAGGGCATGTCCCGGCCAACCAGGTGCTCCTGGCTGAATTCGTAACTCAACTCCGCCTACTGAACAGCCGAGCACATCGCCGAGGCCAGATCCGTGCTGGCGTTCAATGCGATGAGCGATTTTCAGGTACTGTGATGCGGTACCTCGCCCCGTCAATCCTTCAATGGCTTGTCCTAAGGCCATGAGACCGGAAGCGGACATACCAAATCCTTGACTTCTTGGACATTCAAGGTGGATGTTGAGGTCAAGTGATTCATGTTCTCGTAGAAGACGAGCATGGCGGCAGGCTTCAATCATGTCCTCGTAGAGTGATTTTTCTTCGATGAGAGTTCCATGACGGTCGGTGATGGTGATCGTACTTTCCTCTGGCCGTTTCGCCTCCAATCGGGCATCTGGCAAAATACCGTTCATTTTTACGAGGGAATCCACATCTTCGTTGTTGATGAGGTGAGCCTTGATTTTTACACCGTGTTCGATGGTAAAACCCGCACCTCTGCTTCCTTGATTACGAGGCAAACGAGCAGAGGTATCAATGGAGAACAACAAGGTGATGTGCCCGCCGACGCTGACCTCAATCATGTTGCTCATCATGCGCGAAGAGCAGGTCCTTGCTCAAGAAGACTGCGTGCTTGGCAATCAAGCCAGCGCAGATGCGAGGTCTTCGTTGAGGTTGTCGAATCGAGTGCTCAATTCGTCAAGAGCCATGTTGAAGGCGGTCACTGGGTCAAGACTGCCATCGGTTTCGAATGAGAACACAAAGGCTCCATCGACCGTCTCCATCGTAATGGCCTCGTCGAAATCACCGTCACGTCCTGTGCCGGCACCGACTTGGTGAAGTGCCTTCTCAAGGTCCATCACGTGGTTGATGTTGGTGATTTTCTTGTCCTTGCCAAACAACTTAGGGTCAATAGGGGTTCCGTCGGTTGTTGTCAAACCGAGGTCAAAGAGTACCTTGGCCTTCTTTGGCTTCTCAAGGACTGCGATTTGCTGTGGGCGGAAACCAACGGCAGCAACGGGTGACCACTTGGCGTGGTCACGGCCTCGTCCGAGAACAGCGAATGCATAGAATTCAAGGAATTGACCCTTCGATAGGACCGTCAGCGGAATTTGCTTGTGCTCTTCACGGATGTCAAAGACAGGGTCTGAGATGGTCGTAATGTCTCCAGCGAACACTGTTTTGAGTTCTTCTTCCGAATCGGACGATGGTCCTCGTGCGGAAAGGGTGTAGAGGACTTGGCACATTGGGCAACCCTTGTCCTTTTCAACAACATCTCGGCAGTTTTCACAGGCTTCTGGGAACACAAGTCCCTCATCAAGGTTGGTTGGGATGGGGATCATGGCCAATCGGTGAGCGATGACTTCATCGGGAAGTGCGTTGACAGATTCGACGACTTCGCCTTTGTTATCTTGGGTCACTCCTTGGGAGAAGTCAACACGGGTGATGGCCAACTTTGGGACATCTGCGATGAGTGCTCGGCGGATAGCGTTCACTTGGGATGAATCAGTATCACTGACGAGAATTCGAATTTCGTGACCCTGTGGCCATCCTTCTATAATTTCGGTCTTCATCTTCTTCACCTGTTATCAGACACGTCGTCCACGTCGTCCACCTTTCTTCTTGGTGCCGTCGTGTGCGATGGGTGTTACATCTTCAATTCGTGTAATGGTCATGCCAGCACGAGTCAGAGCGCGAATTGCAGCTTGGGCTCCAGGCCCAGTATTGTTGGATTGGTTGCCACCTGGGGCACGGTACTTGACGATGAGTTCGTTGAACTCTTTGTCACGAAGTGCGTCAGCCATGCGTTCTGCGGCTCGAGTGGCAGCGAATTGACCGCCCTTGTCCTTTCCAGCCTTGACCACTTCGCCACCGTTACAGGTGGTGATGGTTTCGGCGCCGGTTAGGTCGGTAGCCGTCATCAGAATGTTGTTGTAGGAACTGAAGATGTTGACGATAGCCTTACGGGACATCATTCGCCACCTCCTTCTTTGATTGCTTCGTTGGATGCCTCTGCCGCTTCTTTCACTTCTTCAGCGAACTCAGGGGTAGCGACTGGATCAACTTCATCATCAGCATATTGTGCCATCTCACGGCGTCCTTCAATGGCCTTACGGATGGCGTGTTCTGGGTTGTTGAGGTCTGAGGAAGGGTGGTAGCGAAGTTCGTTTTCTTCATCACGAGATACCGGGTAGGAAGGAATCGTCACCTTTTGTTCGCCGATGCAGATTTGACCGTGAACGACCAGTTGGCGAGCTTGCTTCATGGTGCAGGCAAGTCCCTTGTAGTACACTTGGGCTTGCAGGCGGCGGGAAAGTACGTCTTCGGTGGAGAGCGAAAGAATATCGCCGAGTTCAGCGTTGGATTCGATGAATCCTTTGCTGTAGAGTGAGTGAAGGAGGTCTTCCATCTCTCGCTTGCCGTGACCTTCGGTTGTGTCAACCATACCGATGAGGCGCATGGCTTGGCGTCGATGGCGTCGGAGTTGAGACTTGGCCTTCCAGATTTCTTTCATGTTCTTGAGGCCATGATTGTCGCGCATTGCATGTTCTTCTTCGATGCGCTGTGCCTTCCAAGGATGGGATGGCGTGTCGTATTTAGGTCGTGAAAACTTTGGTTCTCCCATGATTTAGCCCCCTCATTCTTTCTTTCGGCTCACACCGAGTGTCAGGCCACCACGGCCGTTGGATCGTCCACGTTGTCCACGGACCTTGTTGCCCGAGGCGTGTCGGACACCACGGTAGCATTTCATGGTACGAAGACGGTTGATATCGTCATTAAGTGTAAAGCGGACTTGTTGTCCTGTGAGGTGAATTTCGTTGCCGGTTTCAAGGTCACGCTGTCGGTTGAGCATCCACACTGGTACTGTTTCTGCGTAGGATTCAATGGCCAAACGCAACTCCTCTTGCTGCTCGAGGTTGAGGAATCCTGCGAGGCGGAAGGGGTCAAAGCCTGTGTTCTTGCAAATTTGAACCGCCGTACGTTGCCCGACACCCTTCACGGATGTGAGCGCAGTTGCTAGTGGTTTCAAGCCGTCCATGTCGGTGTCAGCCATACGCAAAATGTATGAAAAATCATCACCAAGGTCCTCATCCTTCGGTCGTGCCATATCGTTCAACTCAAGGTTAACACTTACAGTGTCAAGCATCCCTCCGACCAACCTCCCATATATCAAGACCGCGATGATGACTTTCGCGCCACTGAGCCACGAAAGGAGGCAGAATACGAGGTGTTCTAGGAACTTTCGGAATGGCAAACGCACAACAGAAGCACATCTCCACCGGGATGACGAACCAAGAAGCCTTCTTTCGTGCCGTGCCGCCGGGCCAATTGCCGGTCGAGCGAACCTTGCCACCGTGGCTGTTTTTCTGGCGGCGTGTCCATGCGGATTTTGACCGAAGCCATGTTGTTTTCAAGAGCGGCCTCAACAACCCGGTCCACGGTCGCATCGTCCAAGTCAAAAGGAAGGAGTTCAACCACCTTTCCGGTCGCTTGAACAAGCAAATTGTCCGCTTTATCCAAACGCAGTGGAGCCTTGTGGTGCAGTTGCGGACGGCGCCCTTCAATGACAGCCCAACGCGTCATGATTTCTGCGGAAACTTCCGAAAGCCAGGATACGGCTAAACCGCTTTCGATGAGGGCTGCATCGAGAATGCTGACAAATTCTCCACGGTGAGGTGGGTGAAAGAGGCACTCGAGTGGAGGGGTGTGACGGGTCGATGAGATGATGAGCGCTCCATCACCAAGTTGTGGGGGAACACGGACAAACCGACGCTTGTCCGGCCCAAGTGCCGCCGCTCCGAGCCATAGCGCCAAGCGATCCACGCGGCCGCGTCCCCGAGAGGTCCACACCCAGGTGCGCTCAATTTGAGGCCAGACAGCATCCACCAACGCCTCAACCTCCATCCGTTGTTTCTCGGTCAGTCGTGGTGAAAGGTCCAACAAGAGTGCAGGGCCCTTGGGATGTTCAGAAAAATAAGGCGCCCAGGAGCGAAAGACCTCGTCAAGGGGTGGTTGCATCTCACTCAGGTCGTGGGTGCGACTGTTGCGAGGGCGAGCCGGGTCAAGGTGCAACAGAGCGATGCCTTCTTTGTGACCTCCTAAGGCTTCCATGGCTCCAGCAGCATCCGTCCCATCGCCAACCAAAATTCGACTCTCGCCATACCACGGGAGGCCCTCAGCGTCCTGATGCTGTGCAACGGTCAAGAAATTCATCGCACTCGCCATCGCTCGTTCTTCATCGAGTTCAATCCCGACGGCCCGACGGTTCAGCACTGAGGCATGGGCGATGAGTTGAATCCCGCTTCCACAGGCACAATCAAGAAGCCAACCATCGGCAAGATTTGTTTCAGTCAGCATAAATGAACGGATGGTGGCGACTTGCCACGGCGTTGAAAGGGGCCGTCCTTGCTTGGCATGGTGAAATTCCATTCCTTTTGGGGCCGTAGGGTCTTGGCTACGCTCGGTGAGCGTCGCACCTCCTGCCTCATCTTGAGAAATAATACGATGCATGTCATCGCCTCAAAGGTCTACGATATCAGAGCGTGTCAACAGGCTCTCAAAATGAAGGCCTGCTTCGTTAAAAGCATCCTCAGCACCTTCTTCACGATCCAAGATACTGATGACTGCTACAACGGTGCAATTTGTATCTGCGTGGATGCGTTCAACGGCCTTGATCGATGACCCACCAGTTGTTGTGACGTCTTCAACGATAACAACGGGCCCTCCCTGTTGCAATGATGCGCCTTCAATGCCGGCTGGATTGTTCGTTTTACGCCCGCCGCGTCCTTTCGGATTTTTGCGAACCATGAAACCGCGAAGATGAGGGGAGGCCTCCGATGAACCGATGACCAATGCGGTCAACGGCACGGCGCCGAGTTCCAATCCACCAACAAAGTGAGCCCCGAGTTCGTTGATTCTCATGTTGAGCATTGAACCGAGAATGGACCCCGCTTCTGGATGCATCATGACGGGTTTAGTGTCAAAAAACCAACGCGATTGGCGACCGCTTGCAAGTGTGAACGCAGCATCGTCTCCTCCGTCGAGGAAGGCCAACTCATGAACCAACGCCGCTAAGCGGTCCCACTTGGGATGATTTCGCACATTCACGTGAACAGCCATACGAAATCCTTAGGCTCTCATGACATGAACTTTCCTTAACCTTCCAATCGTTTTGTCACAAAGCACTTCCAAGAAGGCTTACCGCTTTCATGATAAAGGGTCGCTCCTAAGAACTCGTGAAGCAGCATGACCGATGGGAAGGCAGGAACGCTATTGGCCGAGCACAACCCTTTGCTTGGCCTTGATATTCCCCGTCTTGAAAAGGAAATGGAATCCTATCATCAGTGGCTAGACGAGCACGCAGATGACGCTTACCGAATCGCAGAACAGGCCCGTTCGCTTGGGTACGACCACCGAGATTATGTCGAAATCCCTCGTGCATCAGACCTCGCTGGGCGAACTGAAAAACTCCTGGTTGAACATTTAGAAGGCTACGAAGTTGCTGATGACATACGGAACTTGCTGCAAGAACATGATCGTGAAACGACCTCAATTCTGATTGCTCAGTCTGTCTCAAGAGGCTTTCGTGAGCAAGGTTATGATTTGGAAAAATCGATTGATGTCGGCCTTCGGGTCGGCCTTGCAGTGTTGACAGAGGCCGTTCTTGTGGCTCCTCTGGAAGGAATCAGTGAGGTACGCTTGCTCAACAATATCGATGGCTCACAATTTGTTTCTGTTCACTTTGCAGGTCCGATTCGGGCTGCAGGGGGAACTGCCCAAGCTCTAGCGGTTCTGATCGCGGATATGATACGCCGCGAATTGAATGTAGGACACTATCAACCAACTGACCCGGAAGTAGAACGTGTCAAAGAAGAATTTGGACTCTACCGAGGCAACCTGCAATACCGCCCACCGCCTCATGAAATCGATGAAATTGTTCGCGCTTGCCCGGTCATGATCAACGGTGAATCCACCGAGCGCATTGAATGTGCAGGTTATGGTAACGTTCGTAATATCGATGAAGCCCGTATTCGAGGCGGTGTATTGCTCGTTATTGGAGAAGGGATGTGTCTAAAGGCTCCAAAAATTCAGAAACACACCGAACGACTTCAAGTGCCTGGATGGGATTTCATCACCAAATTTGCTCTTCGAGGCAAAGAATCAGATGATGCATCTGAGACCGCATTCAAGAGCAAGCAAGTGGAACCAATCACGAAGTTCATGAAAGACATTATCGCAGGCCGACCGGTCTTCGGTGGGCCACTTCAAGCAGGTGGATTCCGCCTTCGCTACGGACGCGCTCGACCCTCGGGTCTCGCGGCGGCATCCTGCAATACCGCATCGATGCTGGCCTTGGATGACTTCATCACCATCGGGACTCAGATGAAAATCGAACGTCCCGGTAAAGCCTGCGCCATCACGCCGTGTGATGAAGCAGAAGGCCCGTGGGTTATTTTGGACGATGGGCATTTCGTCCGTATCGACGACCCTGCAAGTTATTCCAAGTTGAAAAGCCGCGTCAAACAAGTGTGGGACAACGGCGAATTGGTGATTGGTTACGGCGAATTCATGGAGAATAACAAGCGGTTGGTACCAGCGGGTTATTCAGTGGATTGGTGGGCCAGTGACGTTCTTGAGAATCTCGATACCGAAGCAGAAGTAGAGGCATTCATCGACATCTTGGGAGAATCACGTTCAACATGGCCGTCAGGTGCTCCGGGATTACGCCCGGAAGAGGTGGACGATAGCAACCAGCAATTTCTGGTTCGGTGCGCATGGCATCAGCAACTCCGGACCAAACGATTGGATTGGTCAACCGCTCAAATCATAGCGAAAAAATACGCCACATCACTGACATCACCTCATAATCCTTGGTTCAGAGATTTACCCATTGAATGGCTTCCACCTCTTCTTGATTTGCTGGAATCAGCCACCATCGAGCAAGGGCAAGCACCTTCATTGGATGACGGTATTCGGGTTGAACCTCGCCGCTGTGCCCGCCAAATGCGTCTACGAGACGCAGTGAAAGGATGGCAGGCAAGTGCCTTGGACGAACTTGCACCTGAAGTCCTTCCGGATTTTGATTCCGTTGACATTCCAGGGCCTCAACTGCGACCACTGCCAGCGATTTTTTCATCATCATTCCCTGAAGGTTGGAGTCTTATCCAGCATGGATTCCCGAAAGCGGCCATGATGTTGCTTGGATTACCGCATGTGCAAGAGGGTGACGATCTCGTTGTTCTTTCAGGTTGGGAAGCACTGCTCGAAGCCTTTGGTTTTGGGGCCGAAGGGGAAGAACCTCTTCGTAAGAAGGATGCAAAGAAAGTGGTCAACGACCGAATTGCGACACTGCGCGATGCCAAAGAACTTCTTGACGAAGAGCGAGAGCGCCTCAGCATCCTCGAGAAAGAACGAGCGACCATCCGAATCGCATCGGAGACAGGTGCGCGCCAGCGCGGACTTGGCATTACCGAAACCGATCAGGTGGGGCGTGATGCTGCGGCTTCCGTCATCAACGAAGGTCCAAGAGATCCGCAAGGCTACCTCGCTGCTCAACGAATGGAGGACGAATTGGCTGTTGATGGTATTCTTCCCTTGGTCCGTACACTGTCTGATTTCCGCTGGGAACACAGCGCTCCGGTTCGAGTTGGATGCCGGATGGGGCGGCCAGAAAAGGCGGCTGCTCGTGTCATGAATCCAATGACACATTCGCTTTTCCCGATTGAATTGAACGGAGGTAATCAACGTCTGTTGAACAATGCACTCGACAATGGCACCATCCGTGTTCAAGTTGGACGTCGCGTGTGCAGCGTATGCGACAAGGAATCACCGTTCATTCGTTGCCATCATCGTGCGCTGAATGATTTCGGAGAAGAGAAAGCTGGTGAAGCATGCGAAGGACGAACTCATCCAAAAGCAGCACACTCAAAGGCCCGGCGACGCGGTGAAGTACAGAGCATAAGGATGGCTGAAATGGTTGAGGATGCCAGAATCCGTTTGGGAATTGACCGGCTGCCAAATCAAGTCAAATGCATGAAGAAACTCAACAGCAAAGAGCAAACACCCGAGCCCATTGAGAAAGGAATTCTAAGGGCAAAACATCAACTTCCTGTCTTCCGTGACGGTACGGTACGATACGATATGAGCGATGTGCCAGTCACGCATTTCAGGCCTCGTGAAATCGACGTCCCTTGGAAGACGCTTCACGGGCTCGGATATACCCATGATTACACCGGCAAGCCACTCGAAGATGACGAACAGGTGCTCGAATTGTTCCCTCAAGACTTCATTGCGGCTCGTGACGCAGGTGATTTCTTTTTGCGTGCGGCGAATTATATTGATGAATTATTGACCCGATACTACGGCATGGAGCCGTATTATAATGCCGACAAACCATCAGATTTGGTGGGCCATCTCATCTGCGCTCTTGCCCCTCACACAAGTGGAGGTGTTTTGTCACGCATCATCGGTTGGGCAGATTGTTCAGGAGGCTATGCCCACCCGCTCTTCCACGCAGCCAAGCGAAGAAATTGTGATGGCGATGAAGACGCCATCATGTTGCTCATGGATGGCTTGCTTAATTTTAGCAGAGAAATTCTGCCCGCAAATCGTGGCGGTCAAATGGATGCACCTCTGGTGTTGACCACGCGTCTGAACCCCACTGAGGTGGATAAAGAAGCACTGAACGTGGATTCTGCATGGTTCTATGAACGGGATTTCTATGAAGCCACCCTGCAACAACCGCATCCCAAAGACATTGCACACCGCATGGATTTCGTTGAAAGGCGGTTGGGGAGCGTCGCAGCAGTACGCGGCTATGGCTTCACTCACGACTGCCATGCTCTTGACCAGGGCCCGGCCCTATCTGCCTACAAAACACTGGATACGATGATTGACAAAATGAACGGGCAACTCGCCCTCGGTCACCGCCTGAGGGGCGTTGACGTCCGACAAGTCGCATCGAGTGTTGTGCGCTCTCACTTCCTACCCGATTTGCGTGGAAACCTCAATGCCTACGGTCGGCAGAAAGTCCGCTGCCTCAAATGCGGACATTCCTATCGTAGGATGCCTTTGGCTGCCCATTGCATTCAACCCAAGAAAGAGACGGGGCGGGGACTTTCAAGCATGGGCGTTGCAAAATCAGAAGGCGGCCAATGCAACGGCAACCTTGCGCTCACTGTATCGGAAGGTGCGGTTCGAAAATACATTGCAGTGATGCAGTTCGTTATGGACCATTACGGGGTGGATTTGTACACCCGACAAAATGCAAATTGGCTCGCTGATAGCGCTGATTCACTGTTTAACAACGATCGAGCCAAACAACTCTCCCTCTCAGATTTCCTCTGATCTAGCGAAGAGGTTCGCGCCAAATGACATCTTCTCCTTCGGGCATGATGACGTCTGGCATGCCTTGCTGAATGCTCTTGAAGGGCGATTTTTCGGGCTTTGAAACATCATCAGTGCTCCCTCGTTGGGCGAGGCGTCGGAGCCCTTGTTCAAGGAAGGCCGTAGCGACCAGCAGCGTGCTGAGAAGTACATGGCCGTAGATTTGGAAGGGGGCAAAGGGCTGAATCCAAATGTACTGCTCAACGGTGACACCTTCCTCCAATTGCGTTTCCATCACATAGGTTCCGGGTTCCAAATCTCCTTCCCAACTGGGGAGGGCCTCACCGAGTTGACCGCTCCATGAAGCCACCACCGTTTCATTGTCGAGTCGAAGCGTGTAGCTCAGGTTCGCTTGGTCAACGGTTGAACTCGCAAAGGAGACAGTGAGTCTGGAAGGCATGGCTGCATCTGAATTGAGGAAGGGGGCAATCTCAACTTCTCGGAAGTGTTCGAAATTTAATTCAGTGTTGACCTCATTGGGGGCTTCTTGCTGAGCGACCCCCGTCCAGAGTGCATTGACGACCAATAATGCGATGACCCAGAGCAAAGGATTGACCCATCCCGCTCGCTTTGCCATGGATATTTTTAAGGCCCCGCCTTCTTATGCTTATGTTCAATTCCACGGTAACATTCTAACAGGGTATTCACGCCTTCCACGAAGAATGGAAGTTGTCAAGAATCGTTGCCATCCACTCCAATTTCCGTAATTTCTGCGCCGGGTCAGTCACTCCAGACCATTCCCCTACCTGTTCAGTTGAATATCCTAAGAAGGTGAATTTGTCCTCATCCCCTCCCAAAAACGAAACCAAACAAACGGCCCTGTCTCCATCGGTAAATCCACCGACATTGAGCATACCATCGTAGATTTCATCGGTTTGATGTGTCAACATCACTGGAGGTTGGTACTTTGCCCATTGCGGGAGAAGTGTTTCCAAACGACTTTTGTTGTCTCCGTGTGCGTGAACCACCATCGGCGTACCTCGTACAGCGGCTTCCTGAAGATGAACACCGCCATCCAGGTCGGTGACGACAACGAGGACATCAACGAGCCCTGCACAGGCGCCGACAGAGCCGTCCGCTGCGACAAAAACAGTCCCCTGGCTCCAGTCACGGTCAAGCATACTTCGTTTAGTGGCAGCGCCAACAAATACGATTTTCTCTGCCGCCTTGAGTGCTGCCGTTAACGATTCCAAAGCGGCTTGCCTGCCCTGTCGGTTCCATGAGGATAGGCCAAAAGGTGCTTCAGAATTGAACCGTTGCAAGAGCCCTTCAGCGCTCTCCTGATCGTCACGATAGTCCCATCCAAAATCCTCTCGAATTTCATGCTGGATGGCGATGCGTTCGCTCAACTTCAGCGCATCCATGCCCTTGCGAATCCCCTAGAGGTCAAGAATCCACCTCCGAGGTTGAACTTCATAATCTGTGGCCGATGTCGTCCCCTTATGCCGGTCCCCACGACGCCTCCGACGCTCGTGGACGAGGTGACCTTTGCACGCTATCCTTTCTTGCCCCAAGCCGGAGATTGGATACGGAGCATGGCCCAACGGCACACTATTGACCTCAACGAATTACTTGACGGCCCTTGGATGGAAAAAGCCCGCCAAAGGGCGCGTATTCGACTGGTTGACTCCATTCAATCCAAAGAAGGAGTACAGGTCGTAGGGGGGGATATTCACACCGAAGAAGGGCGTTTGATCGAGGCGTTTTCATTCTATTATGCTCGCCTGGTGATGTGCGCGAGTGAGGACGAGCGACTCATTGCACGTTGGGCTCAAGCAGAAGCCGCAAGGGCCGAACAGTTGCTCATTCAAGATACCGCCAATCTCGCTCCAATCGCACATACATACCTCTCCGAAGTGGAATTACTGGAGGAAACTCAAGCGGTTGGCTTGGTCGCAAACCAAGGCATGAGCATGCGGCAACTCCGTCAACAATCATCGTCGGTTTGGCGGGTTGGGCTTTCGGATTTCATTGAAATATGCCCGAAGATAACCGGACACCGCTGGCGTTTGCCGAACGTTGATATCGAAAATGGATGGGTCAAACTTCACAATGAGCGGCAGTATGCCTCGTCCGCCAAACTCGCACGACTCCTGAGGGAACGAATGAAGGCAGGTATTGAAGCTGAGGCACTTGAGAAAATGAGCGAGGTCACCACCGACCTTGCAGTTCGTTTGGCTGAACCAGTTGGTATGATTCGTAACTTGATGGCGAACAAAACGAGTGAAGCCATTGCATTGGTCGGGGCAGAGGAAAGCGATTGGCCTCCTTGCATGCAAAAAACGCTTGGAGATCTATCCAACGGCATCAACGTCAACCACTTTGGCCGTCTCTTCCTCGCTTCAATGGCGGCCACCTTGGCCCTCCCGCAAGAGTCGTGCGTGGGCTTTTTCCGCGGCGCTCCAGATTTCAGTGAGGCAACGACATCATACCAGGTTGCGCACGTCTACCAGAACGAATACACCCCCGCGGGATGCGGGAAACTCAAAGTGAACCACAATTGCCCCGTTTTGCCGGGCGATAACAGGACCTGTGACCAGCCTTGGATGGACCACCCACTCAAATACATCAGAGCAACACAACGGTGGAAACGACTGACAGGACGCCAAGAAACCTCAACAAAGAGCGAGGATGTCAATACCGCCGGTCCGTCGAAATCAAACGATGAATCACAACCATCAACATCGGATAAGGCAGATTCTGATTGAGTTCGGAGATTTCTCTAAATGCTAGGAAATGAACATCCTCCCATGCGCTGGCTACGCGACCCTGCACGTGATGGTGCTGGGCGTCTCCCACTTTCGTACCGAATCAAGCGCAGATTTTTCAGATTTCTAACAAAAATCTGGTTCAGAGAAATCAACATCGTCGATGATGAAAACCTTCCTCCAGAAGGCGGTGTTCTCTTCATCACGTGGCATCCGAGTGGATTGATTGACTCGATGCTTATGGTGGCCACCTTGCCCGGGGAATTGACCACTGTAGCGAAGCATACGCTGTTTAGACTCCCTGTCCTTTCACACATGTTACGTGCCTCAGGCGTCGTTCCCATCGAACGCCCACAAGATTCTGCTGACAAAGATGCCTCGAGAGCAAGGAACAAAGCCACGCTAGGTGGCTTGGCCAACCGTTTGGGTGAAGGGGGGCGCGTTTTGATCTTCCCTGAAGGGGTAACGCACGCAGATTCAGAGGTCAAGCGGGTACGTTCAGGCGCTGCTCGCATGCTGCTCGCAGCGCGCAGAAAAGCAGCGGCTGAAGGAATGGCTGAGCCACAACTTGTCCCGATCGGCCTGCACTATTCAGAATCTCAAACCTTCCGTGAACGCGCAGCAGTGGTCATTGAGCGTGCCATGCACTTACCTCCCATTCCATCATTCGTGGAACATGAAAGCGAACAAGAGGACCTCGACCGGCAATGGGTCGATGAGGTAACTGAAGCCATTGAAGTGGAACTCAGGCGAGCCAATCTTTCGACGACATCGTGGCTCGAACGCACCATGATTTGGAAAGGCCGTAGTTTGGCTTATGCTGAAAAACAGAGGTTGGCGGGTGGTTCACTGGTCAAACCAAGTTATGCTGAATCGGTTCTTGGTGCCCGTAGATTGAGGGCAGGATGGGAATACATGGCCAAGGAAGAACCACAACGTACCCAACAATTAGCGGATGATTGCGAATCCCACTTTGCAGAATTAACACGTCGGGGCATGACTCCCTACGATATTGATGCACGCCCGGAGAAAATCAATTTGTTTGGCTATTGTAAGGCCCTTACGATTTGGCTTTGGGCGTTGGTTTGGATGTTCGGCCTTGTGACATGGGGTGCCATTGCGGGAAATTATGTGCCCTACAAATGCAATGGTTTGCTCAGTAGGTTGATGAAAAAGCGCAACATTGATTCCTCTGTTTTAGGTTCGATCAAAGTTCTCTCTGCCGTTGTCTTTTTCCCTCTGTGGTGGATGCTCGCCTCTGCGTTTATGACTTGGTCGCTTCTTGATGCCACCAGTCCAGTCAACGCCTTGCTCCTCAGCCATTGGTTGTTGGAAAGCATCACTCGCTTGCCCTCGGTTCTCGTCTTCACGGTCTTCTTGTTGTGGTGGCCTATTTCTGCCCGCATCCATCTCAAATTGTACGCTCGTTTGGTACGCGGATGGCGTGACGTCAAGCGCTGGAATATTTGGAAGGACGAGGAAACGGATTGGTCCTCGTTGGTCGAGCGGCAACGTGAACTCGCCGCTCGATTGGTGGAGACCGGTTCTGGGTTGGTTTTGCCCGGCGATGAGGACTGGGTTGACCCACCAACAGGCATGGACGACTCAAGCGTCGTCAAATTGCGTTCAGCGTGATGAAACGAAGGGATTCATTGACTTCAAAGCACAAGGGTTTGAAAGAAAGAAGGTCAGTGGGCCTGCCAAGGAGGAGAGACGAGCATGACGCGCACGCTGGTGTTAACCGTAGATAGAGACAACGACTTGGGGATTAAAACCTCCATTCGTGGGCCTGTTGTCGGCCGACGCAACGTCCTCACTGCTGCCCTCAAGTTGGGTATTGCAGACCCCGAAGAAAGCGATACCAATGCCATTTTGGGCGCGCTATCAAAAAATGACGAACTCGTAGAAGCCAAAGGCGAGGACGATGAGATTGAGATTGCCATCCTAACGGGCGATGAAAAAGTTGGCATGCGTTCAGACCGAGCGGTAGCAGCTCAATTGGAAGAAGTCGTCTCAGCGTTCCAACCCGACCAGGCCATCTTGGTGACGGACGGCGCGGAAGATGAAAGCGTGCTTCCCATCATACAATCGCAAGTCCGAATTGATCACGTGAAAAAGATCATTGTTAAGCAATCCAAGGGGATTGAAGGGACCTATTATTACATCGTCAAAGCCCTTGAGGACCCCAAATGGCGCTCGAAAATCATGATTCCTTTCGGAGTCGTCATGGCCATCATGGGACTTGGCATCATGCTGCCCAATGAGATTGGCGGCGTGGTCATTGGCGCCCTCCCCCTCGTTGTTGGTCTTTACATCTTCAGCAAGGGTGCTGGTATTGAATCAACCGTGAACAGAGTCATCCACGAGATGAGAGAAAACGCGGACGCTGCCATGTTTTCTTCCCTGCTCTGGACTGCGACGCTCTTCAGCGCTATTTTCGCAGTTGCAGAGGGATGGCGCGCCTTTGGTGTGCAAGACGGCCTCGCAGAGACGCAATCTGTCCTTTGGCTCACCGTGATACATTCTTCCCTCGCATGGACGGTGATCGCTTTCCTTACCTCCACTGCTGGGTTCATGCTCTTGCGCCTCAAGCGAGGTTCGTTCTCAGGGAGTTTGATCGTTCTCAGCGTATTTGGCATGGTCGTCTACTCATTCCTCAACACTGCCCTCGACATCGCTATTCGAGTTCTCGATGGAACGTCCTATGTGTTCAGTGTTGAAATGATTCTCAACGACCTCACGACTCCTCTTATCTGGGTCGTGGTTCTTTGGATGGTCACTACGATTGTGCGTACCCTGCAGGCCAAACAGGCTCAAGCAGACCGTTATTGGGGAATTTAAGCAATCACTGGATTTCTGGCTTAGAATACCAGAACAGCCACCCTCAAGGGCTAAAGCATCTTGGACCCTACCATCATCATGGTGGAGATTCCGCAGCACGAATTGAACAACCTTGCATCCATGGACGGTTACGAAAAGATGCTTGAGATGGACCGTCTTTGCAGGGTCTACCAAATAGACGAGGCCTCGATTCAAGCCGCACTCGCTCATCTAGCAACTCCTCAGCCCGCATCAACAGTAGCGCCCTCAGACTCTGCTTCCTGGGATACCTCCTACAAAGAAATCCCAGATGTCGCGCCTTCTCCTTCAAGGCCAACACTGGTTGACAAGCAACAATTCCGATTCGAGTATGATCCCAGCCGTGATGCAGCAGACCGCCGAGAGCAAGTTGCCCAGGCCATTCTTTGTTCAGCTTGCGGCGTCGCCCTTGGCATTCCCGACATTCGCCCCATCAAAGTAACATGTCCTTCATGCATGTTTGAAGCGACCTACACGGATTAAGAGGGGGCTTCTTGAGGGATGGATAAGAGGGATGGACATGAAGGACATATCACCTCGCCTCTGGCCTTATTCACCAGCTAATTCACCCATCCCCTTGCCGGACCGCCCTCTTTTGTTCACACCCGGAACCGTCATTTCGTTGTCCTCATTTTCATCCAACTGCTCACATGATGAGACGTTGAACCGCGAGGGAGTGCAAACTTATGTCGCTGGTTTTGGAAGCGAGTCAACCTCTCTTAGCGATCTCCTCCTTGCTCATGATGCACCTCCGTTAGCTGAACGAAAGGCGGTGTTACTTCTTGGAGAACTCGCCAACCCCTACCGCCTTCAAGATATGGGGATGGGCGCCCTCCCTCTTCTTCCAGTTCGCTTGGAAGGCCTTTGCAGGACATGGGCTGACGCTCTTGATCCACGTGAAAGTTATCCAGGCGTTCACCATGTTACGCTTGCACGAACCCCTGGCTGGTGGGAACTCGCCTACATTGGCATGGCCTCAAAAGACCAATTGATGCTCATCAAGGAATGGCTCGAAAACGGCGTTCGTGGCTCATGGCGACCAGTGAAGCTCGGTGAAGGCAATCTCCGTTTTGAACACGATATGGCCCTGCAACCACCTCACGAAGGCGATGTTCAATGGGACGGGACAGAAGAACACGTAAGCATTCCAATTCCAGAAGCGACGGGGCCTTCTCTTGATTTGAACGACATCATGGTGCTGGTGCACGCTCGACAAGGGTGCTATAACCACCGTGGGCGCCTCGCTCGATGCGCTCATATCAATCAGCGAAGTTTCCACGAGAATTTGTTTCGAAAAGGGTCATCACATCGCTGGGATGCAATCCTAACGCTTCGCTGAGGCTGATCTGACGTAGTGCACAACGCGCTCCTCTCCCCAGACCAATTCTGCGCATTGAGTCAAGCCAGAACCTTCCAATATAGCGGGGGTAATTCCAGAAGGAACAGGTTCTTGATGCAAACAATCCGCATGTACCAAGAACAATTCGTCAACCAAGCCTGCTTTGAGGAAGTGATGGATGGTTGTGGGACCTCCTTCAACAAGCACCCGCTGAATCTCTCGGTCACCAAGTTGATTCAGCAAGGATTCAAGGGTTGAAAAATCATTTTGGAGGACCATTGATTCTCCACCATCAGTGAACAAGGTCGCTTTCTCATTGACGCGCCCGCTTGGGTCAATGACCACTCGCAGTGGCTGGCGTGTTGAAGGAACCATGCGGACGTTGAGCTGAGGATTATCCCGGTTCACAGTTTCAACTCCGACAAGAACGGCATCACAATCTCTGCGTAATTCATGTACTTTCTCGAGACAACCTTGTGATGTGAATCGTGCCGACCCCCCCGACCGGTCGTCAACAGATCCCGTACTGTCAATGGCCAATTTAACAGTGATGAGCGGTCTGCGATACTTGCACCAGTGCATGAAAGCGTGCATTTGTTCCGCAGCCTGTTCATGCATGAGTCCAATTCGCGTGGTGATTCCCGCATCCCCGAGGACGCTTTGTCCGTTCCCTCGTACGGTTGGATTAGGATCTTCATGAGCAATGATCACTTCCTTAACACCCGCCCACATAAGTGCCTCAGTGCAAGGAGGGGTGCGTCCGTAGTGATTGCATGGCTCAAGTGTCACATAGGCCGTGGCGCCATTGGGTGAATGTCCTTTTTCTTCGGCATCATGGAGTGCCATTTGTTCAGCATGCAGGCCGCCGAGGTGATCGTGCCATCCTTCAGCGATGACCTTGCCTCCTTTGACGAGTACGCAGCCGACCAATGGATTGGGGCTGACTTGTCCTCTGCCACGTTCAGCGACCAAGAGAGCATGCTCCATGAACATGCGATCTTCATCACTCCATGTATCCTGCACAATCTTTCCACCATGCACCAGTTCAAGACTTCTTGTATTGGAAAATCTTGAGGATGAGCAGGAATTGCGCCATATATGCATAATGAATGAACAGTTATTCATAACGAGTTATCGGTCAATAAACCCATTCGGAGAAGACTTGAAGCACCAAGAGGGCCTGTCATGACCATGCCAAGCAACGATGTTGACTTTCCAGAAACGCTTTCGTTCCAAGCAGATGAAGGCACCCGTCGCAAGAAAGGAGCACACCGTCCTCACTTTGCAACAGTCTTTACCAAGAAGGCAACGAAGGGGAAAACACCCAAACGAGTTCATTTGCTGGTCAATCCCTTTGCTGGGAAGCAAAAAGGTCGAGTACGAGCAGGTGAAGCCAGAGAACTTCTCGAACAAGCAGGCGTTGAGGTGGTGGTTGCGTATTCTGCTTACAGTGGCCATTTGACATCAATAGCAGCAGATATCGAGGTCAAGCCTGGGGACGTGATCGCTGTGGTAGGTGGAGATGGAAGCCTTTCAGAAGCGATCACTGGTCGACTCGGTAAGGGGGCCAAGGAAAAGGAGACGTTCGCTATTATCCCAGCAGGAACTGGAAATTCACAGGCGCACGACCTTGGTATTGGTTCTGTATCCGAGGCGGTTAAGGCCATTTTAGATTCTAAACATCAAGGATTGGACATTGCAGAAGTCAACTTGGTCAAGGGTTTGCCTGGTAGCGAAGATGGAACAATGACGCATTATAGCCACAACCTCGTCACATGGGGGTTGGGTGTTGATTCAACGATTCAAGCTGAGAAAATGCGGTGGATGGGTCCAGCGAGGTACGATATTGGTATTCTTCTGGCCATCGCAGCCAACAAACGTCGAACAGCAACCCTCACACTCGACGGTCAATCAATCACCAATGACTTCACCCTCTTTTTGGTTCAAAACAGTCAAACCGGCGGCTCAAAACTTCCTCTCGCCCCTGGAGCATCATTGGACGATGGATGGATGGATATTGGTATTTTGAAGAAAATGACCCGTCGTGACGTCTTGAAAGCGTTTGGAATGCTGAAGAAAGAGGGACGTCATGTATTCCACCCGCGTGTTGATTATCACCGTTTCAAGTCGCTGGGAATTGAAACATCGACCCCCACGGCGATCAACATCGACGGAGAAAACATCGGCTCAACTCCCCTTTCAATGAAGGTGCTTTCTCAAGCGGTGAGAATCATTGTACCATCAGAATGAGAAATCTGAGAAATCATCATCTTCCTCATAGGTTTCACGAGGTGTTGCTTGAGGCTCGGGCTCTGCTTCTGGAGCTTTCTTGACCGCTCTTCGTCGCTTCACAGGAGGTTTGCGCTCCGCCACTTTTTCAGTCCTTGGCGGTGAACGGGTTGTTGAAGATGGGCTTGAAGATGGGCTTGAAGATACGCTGGGGACGGAGGACACATTTGGTACAGAACTTGGGACAGAGGAAGTGGCGCTATCCTGAACGTTCATTCGTTCCATTTCTTGAGCAGCGTCAGTGACGACAACCGAGCTCTTTCTCGCAGACGGACCTGATTTACTCTGTGACGGAATTCCAGTCCTAGCAAGAACGCTGTCGAGATCAAATCCGCCAAGAGCGTCACCTTTTTCTTTCTTAATTTCTCTCTCAGGCTGTGATTTAGGGGATTTCTTCTCCTCAGCCTTCCGCTGCTTGTCCATTCGTGCCTGTCGTTCGGTGGGAGATTCCATTCCTGCTTTCTTGGCCGCCTTTGCTTCGGCTTTGACACTGGCCGCCTTTTTCATTCCTTCATCACCGATCAAGGTCTTCATGGTGTTCTTTGCTGATTTCATGACCAATTGCTTGGAGAAAATGAATGCACCAAACGAACCTCCAATCCCAAAGACGAGGAAGAACAAAACAAAGCCAGACCTTCCTAAGAGTGGGATGTCTCCTTGGACCCATTCGTCCTTGGCCTCTCCACTTTGGGAAACAGTTGCAGTCTCGAGGGTTATCCCAGTTACGAATACATAGGCATCTGCTCGGTTCACATCTCCAATCATCATTGAACAGTCATCACGTGTCCTGTGCCACGTGCTGTTGTAACCATACGGGACTTGGCCGTCACCAGCAGCATCGACAAGATACCCTTCAATGGAAACTGCTTGATGCCACTCATCAAGGGCCATAAAACCGTAAAGAATTGATTCTGAGGAGGGGACCAGCCCGAGAACATACCACTCCGTATCTGAATCAGAATCCAGATCATCGATGTCAACGCTACCAGCTCCAGTCTTCGGGGTCAACGGGACGACCCATTCCTTGACATCAATTCGGGCACCTTCTCCATCGGTAACCTCGGCGGCTTGGTTGAAGCTCATCGATTGTATGGCTACAGCAGTTGTCACTCCGAAATCGAGACCTCTGGCTCCCAAGATGGCATTGTGTTCGGTGTAAAATTGACTGGCTGCGAGATATCCAGTAAAGGTCACAGGCGCTCCTCCCTGCATCAGTTGATTTCCTTCCTTTGGTGCCTCTGTAGTTGGATCACAGCCCACCGGAATCAAATCAGAGGTTTCGGTTGACGAACCCGAAAGGGTGCTCTTCACTTTAGCGGACGTGGTGGTGAAATCTACATCAACACTTGAACTTCCATCTCCCCATGAGGCACTTGATGGTCCAAAGCATCCTGCAAGCATCATGCTTGCGACGAAACAAAGTGCGAGCAGACCTCTGCGCATGATGTTATGAGAGCGGGCGGAGTTTGAGAAGTCTTCCCTGCTTGACTAAGGTGAATTGAGCGAAGGGTGTGGCGCAGTCGGAGAGATTTGAACTCCCGAGTCACGGGGACACCGGATTTCAAATCCGGCGCAATACCAGGCTATGCGACGACTGCTTTAGTTGACGGGAGGGGCTTCCATTTTTCCCCCTTTCCCTTCATTCTCATCGTCGCTGGCTTCACGACGGGGTAGAAAAATCACGGCACAGGCAACGCTCAAGGAGGTTAAAAGAAGCGATAGAGAGGGTGTGTTTTCATCCGAAAAACCTCCCAGGTTTTCGCGGTCCAATAACTCACGCAGGTCTGCTGTAAAATCATCAACGAGCCAACGGTCTCCAGTCCAAGCGACTGCAGGCTCTCTGTCGGAGTTGAGAATGTAGGTGATGGTTGAGTGGCCCACAGTGTAATCTTCTATTGTCTCTGAGATGCAGGATAGACGGTCATTTCCATCCCACCCATAGCCAGTATCACACATACAGTGCATCGAATCTCCGCTGCCCATCAGCCAGCCATGATCGTTGCATACGCCCGTATCGTTGTGGTTTTGGACTGGCGGAGGGATCTCACTGATATTGATATCAGAAGGTGCCCATGCGATGTGGTTCGGTTCAAGGACCTCATCCATACCATAATCCGAGCTTTCCCATGTTTCGGCTGTTCCATTCCACAAGTAGAGATTCCACCACCACTCATAGGTTGAGGGTGCGGTTTCATTGTTCATCGATGACATATAGTGACCCCATGTTGACATTTCGATGGTAGCATTCAATCCAGCAGCATCCAAGCCTCCACGTGTTGCATGATAGGCGTTAAAGGTACTGATGTTGCTCTGAACGGTCGTTCCATTGGGCCACATGAATGTCATGCTTGCTTCTGCAGTCGCATTGGGGGCAGGGAGTTCACTTCGATTTGATGTCGATGGCATCCATGCGAGGGACGAGTTTTCAAAACCATCAATGCTGTCAACCCCAACATTTGCCATTTCCCATGCCAATGCGCTTTCGTTCCATGTATTCAATTCCCAATACCACGACCAGTCAGAGGGGGAATCAACGCCATTGAGGCCGTGAATCATGTGCCCATAGGTCGAGAGTGAGGCATTAACTGAGATATTTGCTTGTTCTGCCATCAGTTGTGTGAGCGTCCATCCTGAGAATTCAACCATGTGATTGGATGCATTACCGCTCGTGTTGACGATGGTTAACGAAGTCTCAGCGGGTTGGTAGTCCATCACATGAGCCTCGATGACGTTTTGTTGGACGACCAATCCGAAATTATCCCAAACGGGCCTCATTTCTTCAACAGTCCCAGTGAGATGAGGCCATTCAACTCCGTGCAAGGTCGTGAATTCTGTAAGGCGCTCTGGAGTGTCGTATTCTGGGTCAACGGTAATGGAAATGAACGTGATATCTTGGCGTTCCCGTTCAGTCAATTCTCCTTCAACACCTTTGAGCAATTGTGTGATTGCGGGGCAAACATCCGGGCAGCGTGTGAACATGAAAGCCACCACTGTGACCCCCTCGCTGTCAGCATCAGAGTTGTAGACGGCATCATCTTGTGTTGTGAGGCTGAAATCCTCCACAGGTCCACGAGCAAGCTTGCTGCCCTTGTAGGCAGCAGCCACGGAAGTCATAAGGAGCAATGTACAAACAAAGACAACCAAAAACCGTGTGCGTTGATTCATACCACGTAGCCTCAGCGTTCTACGGCAAAATCCCAGTTAGGAGTACACCAGTCAGGTAGATTTTGCACTGCACCGGGGTTTGACAGTCCAATGCCCCAAAGCATGAGCAATACAAAGAGGACGGGGAACAGGGCCGTTCGGGTGTAGATACGAGGGTCGCCCTTCAAGTGCATGAAATAGGCTGCAATACCGTAGCCTTTGACAATACCAACGCCAATGAGGATGGCCCAAACAGCGTAGAGTGTGATCTCGATGTTGGTACCAGGTATGGTCTCGAAGAAAACAGCAGCGACCTCAAACAGTGTGAACACCATCAAGATGATGAAGTTCCAAAAGTAAATGTCGTAGTTCCCAGGTAGTTTTTCAACAATTGATTCAAAGATTCCGGTTGTTTCGTGTTCTCCCATGTTTTCACCTCAATACAGATAGAAGGCTGGGAAGATAACAACCCAAGCCAAGTCAACAAAGTGCCAGTACAGGCCAAAGTATTCAATGCCTTGACCGTTCTTTTCATCGTAGCCAACGGTGTCAGCCTTGAAAATCAGGTAAAGCATCACGAGCAGCCCAATGAAGACGTGAAGTCCGTGCGCACCCGTGGAAATGTAGAAGATAGAACCAGCTTGTGTACCAATGGTGAATCCTTCTGCAACCAAATGGCTCCATTCAATCAACTTGAGGACGATAAACATCGAACCGAGCAGGAAGGTAGCAATGAGGTAGTTTCGAACAGCCGCTTTCTGGGTGGGCATGATCTTACCCATGAAACCAGTCGGAGCAGTCCAATCCTTGGCTTTGGCAGTCTTGAGAGCCAAGACGATGGTGTAGGATGAGATGATAAGAGCAAAGGTGTTGATAGCACCAGGCAAGAGCGTCATGAAGTCTCCTTGTCCACCCAAACCATCGAGTGTACCTCCGTTCGGGCGAAGGAAATCAGATGCTGTCAACATGTTAACTTCCTGACAATTTCCAGCCTGGACTTGCCAGTCCGTACACCATTCGGTTCGCATACGGAGGTAGGACGAAAAGAAGGTGGCGAACACCATCACTTCAGACATGATGAATACCCACAATCCAGCCTTGCGGATGTGTTGGCCTTCAAAGGGAGCTGAAGTCGCGATTTGCTCACCATTTCCAATGAACGGAAGGTCTTCTCTCCACCAGTTTGCCACACCGGCTGTTACAATGACGAGGCCGAGCATGCTGACTCCAAGGTCTCCAAGAGCGAAATCTGTACCAGACAGCATGTTGCCCAATACGCCCTGGAACGATGGGAAGCCCATGAGGAAGAGCATGATACCGAGTGCGAAGATGATCGGAGATCCTGACCCGTGGTGTTCGTGGTCGTCTCCACCATATCCGTGATTGTCATGAGCATCGTCTCCATTGGGTGCGATTGAATTGAGGAATCCACCCAATCCGATGAATGCAGCGTAAGTAATACACATCAGGAGGATGGTGATTCCTGCTGTTCTCCATGTCAGGTAGGAGAGGTGAGCCTCCACTTCGTGGTGATGAGCGGCTTCTTTCTCTGCTTTGAGCGTTGCAATTTCGTCTGCACTGGCGTTTGTAGCCTTTGCATCCTCGTAGGCATACTTTGCTTCCTCATATTCACTCATCGCAATTTCGTAATCGTGATGCTTGAGGTTGGCAGCGCCTACGCCCATTGTGGCAAAGGCAAGAATACCGATGGCGAGGAAAACGCCTCCAATCAAGACGGCGCGCATCCAGATGCTGTTTTCGACATGGGCCTCTCCTCCGCTCATTCTTCTCCCTCCAGTTGACCTACGATCACCGCTTTCGGTTCGGCTTTCAGGTATTTATCGACAAGCGATTCAGATTTCTCAGCATGGTGTCCGTAGAGTTCGTTCATATCGCCCTGCGTTGGGATGTCGTGGAACGAAGGTGTTGGAGGCGGAGAGGTTGTGGACCATTCCAATGACCAGCCACCCCAAGGGTCGTTATCAGCAGGTTCGCCGCGTCGGGCCGAGTAAATGATGTTCCATACCAAGAGGAGTTGGCTGATTCCGAAGATGAAAGCAAAGGTGGAGACTGCCATGTTGTATTCTGCAAAACCAGATTCGATGGTATAGGTATGTGTCCGTCGAGGCATGCCCATGATACCGAGGGCATGCATGGGCCAAAATGCTGCATTGTAGGAGGCAAAGCCGATGAGGAAATGCCACAGTCCAAGCGTCTCGTTGAGTTTACGTCCGGTTGCCTTTGGATACCAGTAGTACACTGCAGAGAACAAAGCGAAGACAGTTCCGCCAATGAATACATAGTGGAAGTGGGCCACAACGAAGTAGGAATCATGGAAGTGAATGTCAAGCCCCGCAACGGGGAAGAACATACCTGAAATACCACCGAGGGTGAAGGTAACGAGGAAACCGAGTGACCAAAGCGTATGGGTCTTCATGACCAATGAGCCGCCCCATAGGGTTGCTAGCCAGTTGAAGATCTTGGCACCCGTCGGAATAGCGACGAGCATGGTCATCACCATGAAGGCTGCTCGCCAGAACGGGTCCATACCGGATGTGAGCATGTGGTGCCCCCATACGACGAAGCCGACAACACCGATACCAGCCATGGCGAGAACCATTGACTTGTATCCAAAGATGGAGCGTCGGGCTGAGGTTGCCAGTACCTCCGATACGATACCGAAAGCAGGAACGATGACCACGTAGACTTCTGGATGGCCAAAGAACCAGAACAGGTGCTGGAACAAGAGCGGGTCGCCACCGGCGACGAAGAATTGCGTTCCAATCGTGTGGTCAAAGAGCAAGAAGGCCACGCCGATGATGAGAGCAGGCAGGGACATGAAGAGCATGAACACGCTGATGAATACAGACCAAGAGAAGAGGGGCATCTTCATCCAGGTGACGCCTGGTGCACGCATGGTGAACACGGTGGTGATGAAATTCACGCCACCCAGTGTCGATGAAGCACCCAGCATGAGCATGCCCGAAATGAAGGCAGTCGTTCCTGGGTTTGAACCGTAATCTGCAAGCGTTGAACCGAGATTGGCTTCGGTCAGCGATGAATAGGGCGGGTACATGACCCAGGTGATATCAGCGCCTTCACCGGACCAAATGCCCGTGAAGATGAGAGGTGCAGAGAACACGAGAAGCCAAAGACCCATGGCATTGATTCGAGGGAAGGCCAGGTCTTTAGCACCGATTTGCAACGGCAAGACGTAATTCATGAAACCAGCGATCATCGGCATGGCTGCAAGGAAAATCATGGTCGTACCGTGAAGGGTGAAGAATGAATTGTATTCGTCATAGGTGAGGAAATCGTTCTCAGGAAGTGATAGCTGAATGCGGAATAACAATGCGAGCAATCCACCGACGAGGAAGAAGAAGAATCCGAACAGGAAGTACATGATTCCGACTTGTTTGTGGTCGGTTGTAGTCAACCAAGGCTTGAGGAAGCCCCAGAAACGCTCCATGGTAAAGGTGTCAGGTGAATTCCGGTAAAAGACCCACAAGACGCCAACAAAGATGAGTCCTGCCGCTAGTCCAATGGAAGTGAGGAAGATAATGAGTGCACTCGCGCTCGGGGCGGTAACACCTGCATTGATACCGGAGATAGCAAGATTGGCTTGATTCCACATGTCACCGCCAGAACCTGCTCCACCATTGACTGCGTTTCCATAAACGGTCATTTCCACGTTGAGGTCGTCAGCAGCGGGTGCTGTCCATTCAAAGGTCCACGAGCGAACGGTATTTGCTTCGTCTGTGTGAGTGAGTCCTCCGTCCATGGTTTGACTGAGAGTTTCGGGGACGGCAGTGACGCTTCCGTGGGAAACGAGGATTCTGAAACCACCTGCACGGCCGTTCCATTCGTCGCCACCATCGTCGTAAATCTCCATCACATCGTTCACAACGGTAACGGTGAAGGTGTAAGTTTCGCTTGCGTTGTAGGTATCGGGTAAACCAACGACAACGACGCTTGTGTCAGCGGATGCACCGCCGTGGCATGAACAACCTTGGTCTCCTGCGGAGCCGATTCCGCCGGGGGCTGCAGTGAATTGAGGTGCTGCCATCAAAGCAACGAGAACGACACCGAGCAGTGCAATGGCGCGAGTTCGCATCAGTAATCGCCTCCACTGCTTTCGCCGTCAGATGTTTTCTTCACGCCTGTATCAATCGAACAATCTGTTCCTTCTGCAGCGACGATTTTGACTTGGCCGTACATCATGGAGTGTTGGTTGCCACAGTATTCAGCACAACGAATTGGGAATGTTCCGGGGTCATCGGCCATGATGGTCATGTAGGTGCCTCCTTCGAGACCAGGCACCAAATCTTCTTTGACGCCCCATTCTGGAAGCCAGAAGGAATGTTGGACGCCGACATAATTTGGGTTGGAGTCGTCAGAAGGTTTGGAGTGCATCTCAAAGACAACATCTTCATCACACGGCAAAATCATGTCTTCGCTCAGTGCTGAGGAGAAGATGTGGCCTTCGGGAATGTGCATCCAGGTGTGAAGAACTGCGCCTTCAGCGTCGATGACTTCTACAACGGCCAGTTCTCGAGTTTGGATGACAACCTCTTCGGTGCCCATCCCGGTCAATTGGTCAAGGGCAACGAATCCATCTTTGCCGGCGTTATCGTAGGTGGCATTGACTGCTCCGCTGGACCCAGCGTTGATGACCAGTGTTGTGCCTGACCAGTTGACATCAATGCCGGTCATGGACGGATCGTCTTCCCAAGTGAGCGAGTCTGCGTATTCGAATTCCCAGAACCACTGCTTGCCGTAAATTTTCATGTCATGAGCTTCGGCTTCGTCAGGGATGACCCAGACAGCAGTGTTTGAGGAGAGTGCAAGGACAAGCAGCCAGGCAATAATAATGGTTGGAAGGACATAAAACAATGTTTCCACCGCAGTATTGTGGCGGTCAACTGGAAATGAACCCACTTCAATATGGTCAATGTGCGTAGTATCCGGCTCAACACCATCACGGTATCGCAAGATCGCCAAAAAGAGCCAACCGAAGGTGAAAATACCTACGATAATGGACCAGAACATGAATTTATCATAGAGAACAGTGAATACCGTATCTTCAGCGACCACACAACCACCCTGTCTTATGGGCAACATAGCCCCCCCTTAAGCGTTTGTCGGGAAGGGCTAGAATCGCCCCTCCTTTCCTCATTCACCCTACTTCTCAGCAGCCCCCTTTTTCGCGCACGGATTGATACAAAAAGGCCCTATTCACGCACAGATTTTTCTCTTCGGCGAAAAGAAGCGGGCGATGCTAAAGAACCTCCTCTTCTTCATCCCATCATGGACCTTGGCGGATGTCTGACTTCAACCCTCGACGGGGCTGTCGTGTTGGATGTCGAAGTTCAACCCGGTTCAACCCGTCAAGGCGTGACTGGTTACAACGAATGGCGTTCACGTCTTTGCGTAGCGGTGCGGGCTGAAGCCAAACAAGGCAGAGCCAACAAGGCTCTCGTCCATGTCCTCGCAACCCAATTGGGACTTGAAACCGAACATATTGAGGTCAGTTCAGGTCTTCGCTCCAAGCAAAAATCAGTACGAATCACCGTCTCAACGCATAGCGAATTACTTGAGCGAATCAGGTCATTGTTGGAGGCGCTCCAATGACGGCATCCTTTCATGGGCCCGGACGTGGCTCCGCCAATGCAGAAGAACGCTGGTTGAAAGCAGCCTTCTCATTGGCCGAGTGCCGTCACCGAAATCGCGAGCATCCCTGCGCCATCCTCGTCGAAGGCCGTCGTGACCGTGAGGCCCTCGAACGCCTCGGCTTTTCTGGCCCTATTGAGGTATTGAATCGTGGATGGCGAGTTGATGATGTGTTGGTGTACTTGGTGGACACCTACGGTCGGCGCAGTTCAACGGATGGCGGCGCAACCCTCGTCTTACTGATGGATTGGGACCGGACAGGAGGGCGCTTGCAGAGCACATGCCGAAGAAATTTGGAATCTCTTGACGTTCGTTTTGATGAAGACCTTCGTCGAACGCTCATGAAATGTCTCAAACCTGAAACCACGGTTGTTGAAGGGCTCTCTGGCTTGGCTGAAGTTCTCAGGCCACTCATCGATGGCTACGATAGGTTCGAGGATGGCGCAGGCTGAGGCAAAGCGTCTTCTTTGACCGTGTTTAGAACCACGTGGGTGTACGAGCGCTCAACACCTTCCAGCGTGAAGACCGTTTTCGTGAGATTATCGAGGTCCTCTCGGTTTTGAACGCGTGCGAGAACGATGGAATCCCAGTCTCCAGTGACGTCGTATACGGCAAAGACACGCGGGTCCGCTGCAATCTTTTGCTGCACATCGATCATCTTCCCTTTGAAAATACGCAGCCCGGCCATGACCGTCATCGACCAGCCAACATAGGCTGGGTTGAGTACGGCACTGTAGCCCTGAATTACTCCAGCCTCCTCAAGCCGCTTCAAGCGATTGGTCACCGTTCCTTGTGCAACCCCCATGTCGCGGGCAAGTTGCCGATGACTGGCCCGAGCATCTGTTTGAAGAAGCGCCAAAAGTTTGCGATCGGTATCGTCCAGTAGCATGGTACTCATACTTGCCTCAAGTCTATTGGACTTCAACGCTTTCACGCGTCAGTTTCGCTTACGAATCCTTGTTCGGGATGTTGGGATTGGGCAGCCAAATGTGCTGGCGCCACGCCCCGAGTTCTTCAAGGTCAAGACCCACTTCCACATGGCAATCCTCTTCTTCGGCCTGCCGCAATGAGAGGGTGAATACCTTCTCTTCGTTGGGAAGGAGATTCGTTTTCGGAGGCCGACCCCGTAATGCCCATGGCTCCAAAACCTTCCAATCGGTGATGGAAAAGCCAGTGGCGCCTGCGTGAATTCGGACGGTAATGGTCGAGAGGTCATCGGTTTTCCATGCAGTGGTGATGTGAGGAATCATCAATTCCCTTTTACGGGCATTTGAAACAACCGTAGCAGCGATAATGATGGCAATGGCAGAAAATGCAAGGGGCATCCATTGCTGACTCGGTGTGGTATGGAGGTAAGGGGTTGGCAGGTGACCGTGACGCAACACCAGAAGTTCATGTTGCATGGTGGCATTGTCAACATCACCGAACAGTGCGATGGTGTATGACCATCCCGCAGGTTCGTCCTCGAGGTCAACGCCTGCTGCCTCCAAATGGTCAGCCGGCCATTCATAAACCACGCTTGAGGAGTTGAATGCCTGCAAGGAAAAGCCCACCTCAGGACGCATTTCCCGGACCAATTGCATTGCTTCACGCCCGTGATGGTCCCTTGCGATATCCTCTGTGAGAACAATGTAGAGGAGGGCTTGATTGGAGAGGTTCACCATCGGGGTGATGTCAAGATGGAATTGGACAAAACGAATGTTTTCTTCTCCCATGACCACTTTGACTTCTCCTTCCATTTCAACATCGACCCTATCCGGGTTGACTCGATGCTCCACAAGGTTGCTTTCGACATCAGTACTGATGTTCACACCGAGATAATCTCGCCGGTAAATGCCGTCATCATCGGGCCAATTTGAACCCGTTTCTTCGCTCCAACACCACCAATTCCAACGGACGGAATCAGAAGAAGATGCTGGGATGGCGCGGTTGTCTTCCGAAATAAAGAACTCCTCGAGAAGCGGTTGAGATGCATCATCAAGTGGCGCTTTTGCATAGACGGTAAGGCCTTGAGCAGAGGTGATGGGGAGCATAAGTGCCAAAAGAGCGCATGCGACAACGAATCCAAATATCTTGGATTGCATGACATTACTCCTCCTCATCACGCCACGGTAGCGAGCCTTTGTGACGCAGAATGTTCTGCTCGTTGGTGTCGATCATTAAGGTGATTCGGGCACCAACCCAAACAGAAATAATTTCTTCTTCTCCTGCAAAAGACGCACGAATGAGGTAGGCTCCAGCAGGAGGGGGAGCCTTGCCGCTGACGGAAGAAAATTCCTCCAACAAGGGCGCCCATCCTCTCAATAATTTGATGAACACCTCTTCTGGAACATCCAAAACGTTGTTTTTCATGTCTTTTCCGTACATGTAAAGGGCTTCCTGGCGAGAACGCCATGAGTCCTTTTTGAGCGTGAATGCTGGAATTCCAACGTGAACAACACGCATTGGGTGGAAGGTACCAGCTGGCCAACGTTCTCCCTTGTTCGTCGGTACGGTTTGGTCGTACAACCGGGTCTTGACCATGGGCGGTGCGAGGTTCATCCGTTTGCCACGCTGCCAAATTGAGTAGGGCGCAGCATCCATTCCATAGAGATCCATAACATGTTCCTTGATGGCGTCCTCAGCAAGGACGACTGAATTGACCGTTGGTTTTGGTGCGACTCGCATCTTTGGCTCCCAACCGGGTTCTCGTTCCCGTTTGGAATGATATGCTTGTGCAATACCTTCGGGTGATGCCTCAGGTCGATGTTGAAAGAGCGCTAGGAAAAATCCACCTGTGTCGTTATCCATGGGCCATAAGCGACGGCAATTCTTCAACGCCGCAGCGATCACTTGCTCAGTTTCGGAATCATCACTCGACTGAAGAGCGGGTGGAAGATGGGCATTTGAGAAAAACGGTAGGGCATGGATTGCCTCATCATCGTCCACTACAGCGCCGTTTTCATCCAATAACGGCCACGAATCAAGTCCAGGGTGCATCACGAGTCCCGGGTAGACGGCATCATCAATTGGAAGGAGTTCAAGGTAGGGGCAGCGACGTAGGAGTTCGGCTACAACGGCTTCATTCTCAATGGGGTCAATGCTGCATGTTGAGTAGACCATGTGTCCGCCTGCTGCCAGCAGTGCTGCCCCTCGCATGGCAATATCCACCTGCATTTTGAACATCCTTCGTCCTTCTTTGGGTGTCCAATCCCACCAGACGTCCCGATTTTTACGCGTCGTTGCTGAACCGGTACACGGGACATCGGCAACAATTGCATCAAAACCGGGTGGAGGCAGGCGGCCAAAATGCCGACCATCGTGTTGCGTTACCACCATGTTGGCCAAGCCCAAACGGCTTCGGTTGCTCACCAGCATATTGAGCCGCCCAGAGACAGGTTCGTTGGCGACAACCACGCCTTGGGGGTGAAGTTCCTCTGCCAGTTGCGTCGCCTTTGAGCCAGGGGCAGCACACATGTCCAAAGCGAGGGTTTCCTGTGTTAGGTTGAGCAACCGTACGGGAAGCATGCTCGCCGCTTCTTGCCGTGTGATTCGTCCAGTTTCGTGCAGCAGGGCCATCATTCGTTGAGCCAAATCATCGGGTGCTCGACCTCGTGCAAAAGGCATGACGAAGGCCGTTTCATCCGGCATCCAAGACAGTGGTTCTGCACCTAAGGCTTTGACCTGCTCAACGGTCCAATCACGGTCGCGACGGTGCAAACTTATTCGAAAGGTCTCGGGAAGTGGCTCAAGGGCATAGTGGAGCCAAGATTCGGGATCTTTTCCAAGATGAGTCGTCAAGGCGGTGAGCGATGATGAACCTGCATAGGTTCGTCGCTCCTCGGTCCTGTCGGTTGCTCCCCTCACACCGAGGCCTCATCAAAGGCCTCTTTGGGTCTTCCGCCACGATGAAAGGGTGCCGCTCACCGTTCCAACTCATGCTGACAGACGGGGCGCCATGGTACCTGCCTGTTTTGTTTGGCTCCTGTTTGCTATGGGTGGTCAATATGAGCCTTCGCGACGGTCTTTATCAGCGGCCCCGCCTGATGCAAACGCTTCGGTATACACCCGTCGGCCTGGTGGTTGGCCTTCTTCTCTATCGCGTACAGGGATTGGTTGACCTCGACCCAATGCACAATGAAATCGTCATGGTGCTCGGCGATGAAGCCACCTTGGGTGAACGTTTTCAATTGCTCATGACCGGGCAAGGGGGAATTGAAGGCGCCTTCCTTTCATTGCTCCTTTTTTCCTTATGGTGCTCTCGATTACCGAGTTTAAACAACGCATCTCCCGCAACAAAAGAATTTGTTCGGGAACGAATGATGGTTCACACAGGTTTGTGGTCGGTGCTTATCTTGACCCTGCTTTTTTCAGAAGAGTCGTATTCGTCACTCACCAGTCTCCCACAAAGCCCGACCATCGCCCTCTCCACGTGGAGTGTTTTTGGGGCAATAGCGCTGTTTACCCTCCTGCTCATGATGAGTGGAGAGTTGATTGTTGCAAGCGCTCACAGTTCGCGAAGCGACGAGTGCCATCTTCTTGCTAAACGGGCGACATTGAAAATGATACTAGCCCTCCCAGTAGGCTGGTTTTTGGTCGTTCAACACGGAGTTTTTGAGCCATTGTGGTGGAGTCGGCCGGGTCACGATCCGTGGCTCCAATTTGCATTCATTGTTCTTGTTTATGCGACCATGGTGACCTTTTATCACGGCCCAGCAACAATGCTTGAAGGACATCTTTCACAAAATTCTCGGCAAAGTATCACCCTTGGGGCGACACTGGCTATGACGGGAATTATTTGTCTCCTCGCCGCCTACATGATGGCTTCAAAGGTTGAACTCTTCAGCCAAGGTACCGGCTCTTTTTTCATTGCGTGGAGAGTCGTTTCAGTGATGTTCTTGGCCATTTGCTTGGGTCTTTTGCTTCCTGCCATTGGATATGATTCTGCTCACCGACCCGAACAATGGTGGCTTCGTCTTTCGCTTCTCTTGATCTTGATTCTCGGAACATTTTACGACGTCATGTTTTGGCTTCTTCTCCCCGGTCTTGCGATGTCAGGGACCCTCTACCTCCTGCTTCCTTGGTGCCTCGAGTCATTGAATTCAGGGCTACGTCAACGTGCTATCTTCCTGTTGATAGGATTCCTCATGGTCAGTTTGCTCATCGGTGTTTGGGTTGATTCGGCTTTGCTAACCATGCTTTTGTTGTTGGTCATGATGCCCCTTTCAGGGATGTTAAGCCACTATGTACTTCTCCCCATGGAGCGCCGTAACGCCTCTCAAACTGCGTGATTTCGCATTGCAACCATCGCGGTTCTTATTAGCGGAAGAAGGAAGCCACGGAATGAAATCTTCCAGATTTCAGGGATGGGACCCTTATGGCACGAGCTTTCCGCGCAGGCGTAGAATCAAAAAATAAAGTAAGAATGCCACTTCGTCGAAGAATTTGGCAACCAGTTCGTGACCTTCAATCGTTGACATCCAGGGCCAAGCGTTCTGTTCAAACAATGGGTCCTTCAGTTGAGGTACCATCATTGGTGCGGATTGAAAATGAACATTGGGTTTTCGAGCGTATTGATGAAGAAACCCTTCGCGGCCTGTCCCACCAATTGGTGGTTCAAGGTGAAAGCAGCAGTACGGTCATCGGTGTTACAGAAAATTTCTCAACCGCCGTTGAAGTTGCAAAATGCATGGCCGAATACGACCAACGTGTAATTCTCATTCAACCTCTCTGAAATCAGAAGAGATTCCAAATGGCTTGGACAACGCCTTGATTGACGAGGTAAAAGAACCCAGAAAGGAAAATACAGGCGAAGTACACTTGCCCTGGTGTAATCTTCCATGAGTCTTCTGATTCCTCATCGAAATAACGAATCAATCCAGCTGCTTGCTGGATACCACTGCCGTCGTTTTTCTTCTTTGCTGCCATGTGGACCGTTCTGTGCGAGAGCCCACCCCCTTATGAACGCGACGCGCGGTTTACTGCTCTTCTTCTTCGGCCCCGGAAGAGGACAGGTCAACAAATGGAATGCTTTCATCATCGCCCAAATCAGTGATGGATGCTGCTATGGCAGCACGGTTGTTTTCATCTTCCAAATCGGTGGCAAAGCGTTCGGATGGGGCCTCAACATGAGTTGATTCCAGCCGAGGGTCCAACTGGATGAGACTCGCCTCAAGACGTGCGAGTGCCCGCTCCACGCCAGGGCCGTTATCTTCGGCCAATGCTCGTTTTGCCATGTGGAGATCGTCTTCAATCGCATGCTGCCATGCATCAACGTCTTCACTGCCTTCACCCAATTTCAGGATTTCATCTGCACGCTCACCCATTGAAGTGATTTGTTCAGACAAGGTCTGACGTGCGGCATCAACCAAGTTCTTCCATAATTCTTCGTTGGTTTTGCTCGTGATGTCCTTCGTATGCTTCTTCATGAAACGGTCCAATGAACGCCAGTGGGCGAATTCCCAAGGATGATGGCCGAGTGAACTGACGGTGTCAAAAATCAATCGGGCGCGAAGGTGGAGAGGCCCTTCCAGTCGAATGACATTCAGGTATCCAGAGGTGAACAAACCGAAGGCCCAATACGGCTTCGAATCAATATGTACCTTCAGGTCACCACTGCTCGTTTCAATGGTCCAGCGTTGCTCATTAAAGCCCGTTGGCTCAAGGAATTGTGGCGTGTCGGGATGCGATAATTGGCCCATGAGCGCCGTTGCAACATCGCCGAGATAAACGACCTTGCTCGGGCCTGGGAAATGCTTCCCTCGAAGAAGCAGATGCTCCTTGTCCATGGTGTGCGATGCCTCAGCAGATCCCACTTGGGCGAGCAAAACAGACGAATCGGGGTCGAGTACTATTTCCATGGGATTCACGTATATTGCACGGACAAGATATCCGTTATGTGAGGCCATGTCAATCATGGTGATGAAGAAACCGCATTCATGCCTTCATCATATATTGCAGGAAGGTTCAAGATATACGTTAGAGAACACAAACCGGTGAAGGTATGACCAAGAAAGCCAATTCAGAAAATGATGACCTCACATCACTCCCCGGAGTAGGTGCTGCAACAGCCAAGAAATTGAAGGCTGCAAAACTGACGAGCATCGCAATGGTGGCAAAAGCGACGCCAAGTAAGTTGCAAAAGGCTGGCCTGAGCGTTGCTATTGCTGGCAATGTTCTCAAAGCTGCAAAGGCTGCAACCTCGGTCAAGAAAGCGGCAACAGCATCCAAAGATAAAGCCAAATCAGCAGCAAAGAAAGTGGCTGAAAAAACCAAGGACTCTGCCAAAAAAGCAACTGCAGCCAGCCAGAAGGCTACTCAAAAAGTGATCAACAAGAGCCAAAAAGTCGCTGAGGACGTTGTTGAGAAAACAAAGTCCACCACCTCGTTGAAAACCAAGAAAGAAGATGATCGAAAGGGTGACACCATCAAAGTACCTCGTTCGGTCAAGGACATGCCTTGGTTCAAAAAGCGCTGATTTACCGTTAGCATTGAAGACCGTCTGCCCTTCCATTTGGCTATGCCAAGACGAAAGTACGGCCGTCTTCGCAAGAATGTTGAACTTCCGCCGAAAGGAAATTGTTCTCGATGTCGCTCTGGAAAATACTGCCCAATCGATGGGCATCAAGGCCAGGGGATTCATCCTAATCGCGCTTGGTCAGGGCCTGAGCGCATTTCAAAACGAAAGAAAGGGACTTCATGATTCTTGTTCGATGCCACTGGAACTGGTTGAAGGAGTTGTTTCTTCCAGCGGCTGGGAGACAAGATACTCTTCATCCATGTTTTCACGAAGGGCTTGGGCCCGGTGATAGACTTCTCGAAGTGTTTGGTCTGAGATTTCAAGGTAGACGCGAGTGGTGGCGATGGTTGCATGCCCCATGAGTCGTTGAATGGTCACAAGGTCAGCACCACGTTCAAGCAGCCCGGTTGCAAAATTATGACGCAGAACGTGAGGAGTCAGTTTGCCTTTGGGAAGCCCAGACTCAATCGCTAACGTATCCATCATTCGCTGGACGCCTCGTGCTTGAATTCGACGACCACGCCGGTTGATGAAACAAGGGCCGGTGTCATCTTCAGTGAGGAGGGCCCGAATGGGAAGCCACGCAGTCAAGCGTTCGATTGTCCGTTGGGTGAACAGCACCATCCTGTCTTTGTCACCCTTACCTCCTAAGATTCGCGCTGAAGCATCGTCAAAATCAATGTCTTCAAGATTAAGTCCACATACCTCGCTGACCCTCATTCCGGTATCCAACATCATGGTGACCATCAGTGAAGTTGCTGGATTTTCGCTCAAGGTAGCGGCTTCGAGAACAGAGGTCAACTCGCGTCGTGTGAGGGTGCGTGGCAACCGTTTGCCAGTTCGGACACGTTGAAGGTGATCAGGCCAGGTTAATCCCAACCAACGGATGAAATGACGAGCAGCAGCCAGTCGAGCATTGTAGGTAGTTGGTCGCAATCCTGCGATGGAATGTGCCCAGAGGTCAAGTCGCCCGTTCATCGGCTCCATGCGTTCGGCAAGATCCTCAATTGTGAGAGAGGTATAGCCTGCATCGTCCAGCACATCTTCTCGTGGAAGAGGAGTTTCAACAAGGTGACGAAGTCCGTAAAAGTATGATTTTTGTGTGTTGACAGATTTGTTCTCAGCCTGCAATTGACGCTCGTAGCATCCAATCCAAGGCAAATGCCTCAAATGGGTTAATCGAGCAGGAAGTTGGAGTTCACGATCATCAACAAGGCGACGTTGACTTGGCCTTGCTGCCTTTGGTTGTGGCGTTCGCGTTTCTCGTTCTCTCATTTGGCGTCACCGCCTCCCGCCGGAGCGGGTGTGCATCCCGTGTCCCTGAGGACAGATGCACATGGCGGGCTCTCCTTATCAAGCCATCGTTGGACATATCGAAACGCACCCCTGAGAAGGGTGGGTTGTGATAAAGCGGGTATGAATTTGAGGATCTTGTTTGCGCCGTAGCACAAACAAGATCGTTGTACAACTCAGAGAGTTGGAAGAAGGTGCAAAAGCACGGCAGCACTCAAAGGTGCTCGATGCCTTGCTTCTTGACGTTGGCCTTCTTGATCTTGTCTGGGAGCCAAGCTGGTCCACCAGCAGGTTTGTCCACCATCGAGATGCTGCCTGTGAAGATGTGGACACGCTTGGTGCCACGCTCTCGTAGGCGGATGCTCGTGTGGCCGCGGGTTGCAGCCTTAAGGGCCGCACCACGGGGTTGTTTGCTCGCAAATACTTGGCTCGTATCTTTTCCGTTCTCCATGAGAACGAAGTATTTCTTTCCGTCTGACATTTGGATTTCCTCCATTCTCTCCTTGTCTAACCGAGCATATAATACTTTCTCCGAAAAAAGGCAATACTGCGCTACATATGGCGCTCAGTCCCCCATTCCAAGGGCGTTTTTTGGCGCTATTGCTACGCAAGCGGTCGGTTTTGACTCCTAAATTTCTGCGCCTGCGAGCGTCTTGGTTTCGAGAACACCCTCAACGCATCGAATGTGTTGGACAACCGCTTTGGCGATCGTGGCCAAATCATCTGCTTCCAACTTGACGATGAGATCATGGTCCCCAAACAATACAGTAGCGTCGCAAACATGCGGTAGAACACTTACTTTTGCGTACACGTCTTTTTCCTTTCCAGGTTTGACATTAATGAGTACATATCCGATGGCCATGGTGAACATTCAGCACCAACCGGCGAGGTCTCATCAGTCTTGTGATGAAGCGTTGTGCTCAGAGAGGGCCAGTGTATGTTGTTCCACATAGGTTGCCCATTGTTCCTCAGCCCACCCTTCTGGACACGGGCCTTCGAGCCAGAGGCGGTATTGTTCCAATGTCCATCCTTCAGGGATGTAATCGGGGAGGGATTCATCCGAGGGTGCATCCAAGGCATCGTGCTCCTCATTCAACTCAAACAAATCTTCAATGGAATGGTCCTGAACATCGTCTTGTGTCCCCCACTCCGAATCAAAGGCTTGACCACGATTGTTTTGGTGACGCACCACGACCACTGAAATCATCGCAAGGATGACAATGATAGCCAGCATAAGAGGTAGGAGCACCTCATTTTCAGTTGCAGTGGTTGTTGTTTTGGAATCATTGGTGGTTGCATTGCATGTAATGCACTGCAGGAGCGGGCCGACATCAAGGGTCTGCTCATATTGGAAGGAGGCTTGCAAGTCGTCAACACACGTAATATTTGCAGCTAAGGTCGAATTAGCCAAAGCGCCGGGTACTGGGTATTGCCAGGAGAGGACATTGGAGAATTGTGTCTCTTCCCCTGCAGTTTTTACTGATTGAGTCAGCAATACGCCGGACTGGTCGTAAAGTTGGAAGGAACATGTCACTTGATGGAGGCCGTCCAAATCCGTAACGGTCGCATTGAGGTAGAGGTCTTCAAGAGGCTGTACTGGCGACGTTTCGACATCTTCGATGGATGTTGGGGCGTGCTGGAACAACATGTCGAGTGTCATTGATTTGACCAAGCCTTCGACGTCACGAACCGAGACAAGCACGTTTCCGTCTCCATCTGAGAGAGAATTGTCAAGTTTCAATCTGAACATCAACCATATCACATCATCACCGTATGCAGATCGATTGCATGCTTCAGGGACGGATTCCATATCCCACACAGGTGATTCAACGGAAGGAGCATTCACCGCCCATCCAATCTGAGTCAATTGTGCGGTGACACTGGCCAATGGACGGTCGCTTATCACGCCAACCAACAAGGTCGCCGTTTGACCGAATGTCATGGCATCAACGGCTCCTAGAGCGTCACAAGCCTCGATGAAAACGACTTCAGGCGGCGTGAGGATGAAGGGGAGGCTCAAACTTGCAGTTGCAGTTGCAGCATTCTGTCCAATACCATCTGCTTGAAGCATCAATTCACCTGCTTCAAGAGTTGAAGTCACTTGATTCAGTTGAATGGTGACCCGCGCTTGTCCGACTTGAATGTCTACCGGCAGTTGGATACTTTGACCGCCTGGCCATTGAATGGTCAAGTCACCGAGGAAGGCAGTCTGTGGGTCATCAATGTCGTTGACAGCGACAACCACGTATTCATCACCATTTCCAACAACCCGGTCAAGGTTGTTTCCGTTACCGTCCTCAAGGTGTAATGTGAGGGTCGGTGAACGGTCGTTCACCCTCAATGTTCGCTGCAAAAGAAGACTTCCTTCGGTGGTGCGAACCTGAAGATCAACGTCTTCCAAGCCACTGCCTTCTTCAAGAGACAAAAGAGCAGTGTAGCAATACAAGTTTGGGACAACTTGGGGTGAATAGGTCACATTGCTGATGTTCCCTCGTGACGTCATGATCAGAGGCAGCGCCTGTCCTTCGTCATAATCAGCATCTTGAACACAGGCCGTCAGCAATGAATCTTGGTGGCGATAAAGGCCTTCTACTGGCCTGTTAGGGAGTTGAGATGCTTTGTTCCACGTATTCGCATCAACGCCGCTTGCATGGGGCCCAAACCATTCTGCGGGGGCATCCACAACCCGCGTGACATTTGCGAAGAAACGCGTGATACTCATCCCTTGTGCATCGACGACGGTCGCCCGAAGTGTGATGAAACCGAGGGTGGAATTGGCAGGAACTACCAGAGAAGTCTCCCATTTTTCCTGTCCGATATTACCCATCTGTAGGAGTTTCCAGTGAGATTCATTGAGGCTTTGATTCTCTGAAAGAAGTTGCCATTCCAAGGTGGCAGCGGTCACATTGACGTCATCGGTTGCCTCAATGGTACAGATTGTGTAGGCGCCTCTGCTGAGCGAGGCAGCACTGCAGTAAGCATCCAGGAGCGTTGGCGGCGCGTTAACAATGAGCGTGATCGCTTGTAAATTATTAGCAAAATGTTGTTCAGGACTTGCATTCACATAACGAATCCTTAGGTCAAGGTAACCGGAATCAACGGGAACGATGGTGAGATTGATGATGGCCCGACTTCCGGTTTGGTCGCCTGCTGGAAGATAAAGCGAGGTTTGGTTCAGGATGGTATTCCCTTGAACGGTTTGGGCGATGAGACTGCCGTTTGCTTCAGCCATGCCGAGGTTTTCAACCATCACCTGTATGGTCGTGTTTTCACCTTGATTGACATAGCCCGTAGTCCTCACGTCAATGATGTTGACATCGTGAATAATATCTGCGTAGGCAGCCATCTTTGGGTCACCAACAACCACACCCATCCAGCCTGAGTATCGGTTGGCAGCAGCGTGACTTTCAGCAAGGTTGTAGCCAGAGGCATAACTCGGGAGGAGAATACTTGGCATGCCAACTGCCGTAAGATATGGCTCGTAGACGTAACCCTTCACGCCCGAAACCCCGTCCTCGAGTAAATCTGCGATGAGCGATTGTCCGTAGGTAGTTCCCCAATTGAATGAGCGCCCGCCCGTTGAGACGGCGGTATCCGCGATGGAACCGTTGACCCAACCCATGTGCGGGCGTATGACGCGAAGGACGGTTGAATCAACAAATAGAGAGCCACCTGTCGAGGTTGGCACGATGTCAATACTGTGTTTGATACGCAGTGTAGAGGCGTTTTCATGCGGCCGGAATCGCATGGTTTCAGAAACCCAGGAAGAGGCGAAGGATTCGCTTGCCGAGGTGTTGGAAGAGAGAATGTTCCCGTTTCCATCGAGTGCATCGACCACGATGTCAAAGGCGCCGTAAACATCACCAGTTCGCTTGCCGTAGCCATAGATCACCCATGCGTGGCCTGCAAAGGCAGGTGGAATCTGATATTCAGTTTCAAGATGTGCGACATCCGTCCCGTGACCTGAATAGGTTGAACAATTGTCGACAATGGAACGGCGCAGAGATGTGATTGAGCTGTCTTCTATCGCTCGGTCCCAGATCAGTACGTTGTCGATTTTACCTTCAAAAAAGGCAGAGCCCGCCCGATTGACGCCCAATTTATACAAGTCGATGTTGTTGAAAGAGCCATTGGGATAGGTGTTCGTGTTCACCAATACGCCATCCATGTATTGGCGTGCTTCACCATCGTCGTACACCGTGACCAAATGGGTCCAACGTTGAGCAATGACGTCCCCAAAACTACGGGTCTGATTGTTATGCAGGTACCACTTCCCTCCTGAAACCATGTGTTGGAAGGATTGATTGGACCCAGCGTTGTCATCAATGGCGAACGTTGAGGCATAGTTTGACTGGTTCGTTGTATTGGCCCAAACCCATTGACTGATCGTGAAATTACCAACCCAATCATCGACATTGACCTGAACGTAATCATTGCTACCGTCAAACCACAGGCACGAGCCATCAAGGCAACTGCGCCAATTGGTGTTGTCCATTCCTTCGAGCGTAAAATTTGAACCATTGGCCACGGAATCGTTGGTTTGACTCCCAGTGCCTTCTTCAAATTGCCAAGAATGGATGAGAGCGTCGACCTCGGGAAGGTCGTTATTGGCAACAACAAAAGCAGAAGCGGGAATTGGCGCCTTGTTGGTAATCGGTCCCTCCCAAGAAAGGATGAGCCCGTGGGGTCCTCCGCCCTGGAAGAATTCGACACGGAAATCGTGAAGCCCTGAACTCAGATTGATTGAGGCGGAATATTCTCGCATCCCATGACTGCCGTAGTTTTGCACCAAACTTACTCCGTTGACCCACAATTCAGAGCCGTCATCTGAGTTGAGGTAAAAGGTCCAGTTTCCAGTATCTGGTACGTCGATAAGTCCGCTAAAGCGAGCGCCCCAATCATTCTTGAAACGGTTGTCAAGACCTGAATAGGGGTTGTTTGACGACCCGTGCGACAAATGTGGTTCAATGCGCACATGGTCGGGAGTGCGATCGATGAGTGAGGGCATGGACGATGTGCTAAAACTCACTCCATCGTTGTCAAAATATTCTGCATAAACACCTTGCATCATGTCACCAGAGTCTTGTTCGCACGCAGTACTGATAGCGGCCTCAAAAGAGCCACTACCGCCTTGTTTTGTTGCCGTTTGATAGGCCCATGAAAATGAGTCTCCCGTCGCGACCGTCGGGGCGCTGGAGTTCCAGTAGCGAGATCCACTCTGCCAAGCAGCATCGCTTGTATCAAAGCCACCGTTGGGCAGGTAATTGTAATTCCAATTCCCGTCATTGCTTCCCCAGGATGCATAGCCCATGACATTGGAAACATTGGTTAAAAATTCAGTTCCTTCATCGAAGGTAACGGGCAAACCGAGACTTCCGTTAAGCGTTGTATTTGCAGTGTACAAATCGTCATTCCAAAACTTGTAACCTGATTGATTACGGTTGGTTGCAAGGTCGAGTACGAATTCGCCTCGTTGACCGAGGCTTTGGTTGGCCCGTTCGATCAGTTCCAAGGCCGTATCCACGGTATACCCCGTAAGGCGCGTCACCAAGAAAAATCCGTATTTACTTCGCTTGAAAGGTTCCATGGCCTTGCCTGCAAGGGGCCCGTAATCGTGTTCAAACCAGTAATTCCCACCGATTGAACTGTTGTATGAGCCTCCCAAAAGGGCGAGTTCTTGGTCAAAACTGGCCTTGTCATTGCCTCCTGAAACGCGAAGAGGGATGCCTTTGGTGGTGACGAGGTAGTTGAGCCCACTCGTCGTTGAGCGGTTCTGGAGCATTTCGAGGAAAGGAGTGGCAAAGTACGTATCAAATTGGTCTCGATTGATGGTCTCTTTGGTCGGTGTACCGCTTTCGTTGAAAATAAAGACGCGGTCGAGGGAGATGTTTCGAGCGGCCACAAAGGCCCAGCCAATGGTTCTGCTTTCTTCAGAGAGATTGTTGATGAGTACTCCAACATCGCTGTAGTCGATGACACTGGCGTAACTGAACCCCTCAGGAACCGCGATGGTAGGCCAAGGCGTCGTATTCCATACATCATCAGCCCCTTCAACAAAAAATCCGTCAAAGATGGTCGAGGATGACGCTTCAAGTTCTGGCGTGATGGTTGAACTCGTTAGCGTGGCAAAGGGCATCGTTGAACAGAACAAAAGGACCACGATAGCGACACTGGCGCTTTTCGTGGTCATGATTCGTGCAAGGCAGGTATTGCTTTAGCGGTATCGCCTTGGAGCCTGTGTCCCAATCTCTTGCGGGCTCGTTCCAACGGGACAATATCCTCATTTTTTGCGAGTTTCATGAAATGAATGCGTAGTTAATATGTAGGGTGGCCTCTCTTGGGTAGATGATGGCCGAACTCTATATGGCACGAACATGCAAATGGGGCGTCCTTCGCGTCATGGGTGGAGACGTGTGGAATCATGCAGGTGACGTCCTCATCACGCCAGCCAACAATCGACTGTCTGGCCGTGAAGGCCTTGATGCCATGATCCACCAAAAAGCTGGCAAGGAATTGACACAAGTGACTCGAAATATTTGCCTTGACATGCGCAAAATCAACGCCCCTCCCTGCGCCGTTACCAAGAATGTCGTTACAGAGCCCTATGCTCTTGGTGAGAATTACAAGCACATCGTTCACGTTGTCGGCCCCGATTGCCGCCGCCCCAATCAAGACGAGGAGCGCAGAGAACTCTTAGCCGAAACCTATGCGAATTTATTCGCCACCATCGAAGAAATCGGTGATATTGGCTCCATTGTCAGCCCTCCAATATCCATGGGCGTGTTCGCCTACCCGCACCGTGAAGGAGCGCGACTGACACTCCAGGTCTTGTTGGAAATGCTTGATGGCGAGAAAGATTACGGCATCAAGGAATACACCATTGTTGTCAAGGAACGAAATTTCATCAACAACATGAGAACGGTGTACAGGGAAGGAGAAGATCAGTTCCCCGGTGTCGATACCACCATGGAAGAATCAGTTCGCTAAGTGGTTCCCGACTCGGTCAACCCGTTCGTCCAAGAAGGTGACTTCATCAGTGATTTTCACCAACGAAGCACTCTCAAGATTGCGTTCAACAGAGGTTTTCATTCGCTTGATTTCATTCAGGCGCTGAATCCTGTCTTTGGGCCGGGTAGCATGACCGCGCATGCTCATCAACCATTCTTCAAGCAAGGCTGCGCCCCATTCGGGCACGCGTAGGTCACTGGAGAGGTAGATGCTTTGCCGGCGATGTTGAAATCGCGTTCTTCCTTCCGAGGTACGTATGCCTTGAATTGAGCCAGGGTTCCAAGTTTCAAGAGGAACATGGAGGTGCTGACGAATGCCGAGCATCCCCTCGCCGTTGAGTTCAAAATCAGCAATCAACACGCTCGAAGAAAGTCGAATGAACACCTGAACATTGCTGTCATGTGTTGCCCACTCTGAAATTCGCACAGGGCGCTCACCCCATGTCTCTTCGCACCATACTTCAATCGCCATATGGTATGGGTGCATGGTACACTCAAGGGCCAACCTGTCAAGAAGTTTTGTCATCGTTTTGGCGTGAGAGGCAATATCAACGTTCAAGACACAACGGCCCGTCCCGTTACACATGGTGGGCACTTGGGGGTCGGTTCAAGCTGACTGGACCATCTTGTTCGCCCTCCTCATTGGATGGTACCTTCTCATCAAACGCTGGGAGCGAAACGGTACCCTCGATCGATGGAATGCAACACGTGCTCTCGGGATTGTCCTCATGGTCAGGACACAGCGAGGTCAGCGATTGCTAGAGCGCATGGCCCGTCCTCGCAGATTTTGGAGAGCCTACGGTGAAGTGTCTCTGTGGGTGTGTTCCGTCTCGATGTTGATGGTCGGACTGTTGGTTCTCCTTGCCTTCATTACGTCCGTCATTTCCCCTCCAACCGCCGCCCCTCCCTCGGCAAGCGAACTTGTTGCCGTTCCGGGGCTCAATCCAGTTATACCACTTGGATGGGGTGCTTTGGCCTTCATCATCTCCTTGGTGATTCACGAACTGGGTCACGGCCTGCTCGCCCGAGGGCACGGTATGCGAATTCGTTCCTTTGGCCTGCTTCAACTCGGCCCGCTACCATTGGGCGCCTTCGCTGAACCACAAAGCGATGAATTGCTTCGTGCCCCTCGTCGAGAACGCCTTCGTATGTTTGCAGCAGGGCCGGCAACCAACATTTTTGCAGCATTTGTGATGTTTCTTCTTCTCGGCGGCCTTGCAGGTCAATTTATTGCATCAGAGGATTACATCCACGTCAAAGGTATCGTCAAAGATGGCGGTGCTGATGAAGCAGGAATGGAACCTTGGGACACCTTGATTTCCATTGATGGACAAGCCGTGCATGACCTTGATTCCTTCAGACTTATCCTTGGCAGTTATTCATCCAACGACACCGTAGATTTGGTCGTGCGGCATGAAAACGGTGAACGGGAAACCCTCACCGCAACCTTTGGCGACAAATATGATTACTACAGCGAACTGGGGTGGAGCGAAGAATTGTTGGACTCTTTGGACGTTCAGCAAGGCGATCCATTCTTGGGAGTCGAAGGTCTTTCAGAGGGGACTGCCGGTATCGATCGCCTCGCAGGCCCTCTTTCACCGCGCTGGGAAGGAACATTCCTTCAGCGTGTTCTTTCAGTACCATTGCACGTCATCACCATTCTTCTTGTCCCCTTCGAGATGAACGGGGTTGCCATTCACCCCTTTGAAGAAAGCCTCCTCGAGGCTGGAGACGGCATTATCGCTACTTTGCTTGGAACATCTGGGCTCCTCTTTATTGCGAATTTACTCTTTTGGTTAATGTGGGTCAACATTCTCTTGGGTTTCACCAATCTCATTCCAATGGTGCCCTTTGACGGTGGACACATGCTTCGCGACATGTTGCATGCAACACTGAGCGGCATCAAACGATTGGGTCGAAAATTGAAATTATGGGACCTCCATCCGATGTGGGTGGACCATCTTTCTTCCAAAGCTTCGAGTTATTCATCGCTCATGCTGCTTGGCATGCTCTTGTTTACGATGTTCATACCCTATCTGTGAATTGGCTCAGGGCAGACGTTCTTCGTCGTTGCAATTCTGCTAAAATGTCACTGGATGAAGGTTCAGGTGATGTTTCTTTTACCGCAACTTGCTTGGCTCTCGCCTGTACTGCATCAAAGGTCGGCTCAACTTTTCCTTCTGGCGAGCACATCATTGCAAGGAATTCATTGAGTGGCATTCCTTGGTCCCAATCCATAAAGGGTGTTCCATTTCTGGTGAGTGGGAACGATGGGATGAGGCTTTCTAAGCGTCGTAAGGTTCCGCTCAAACCGCGCGTTTCAACACGGAAGATTCGCCATGAGTCCCCACGGGCCCCCTTCAACCGATGGGCGTAAAGCGGCATGAGGCCGGTACGCTCGCCTTCGCGAATCATGGCCTCAAGCTGAATTTTAGTACGCCCGGAAAAATATTTTTTCAGCCCCTTGGTCGTTTTGACCTCGATTGGGAAACTACAGTCGCCCCTCATGGCAACGAGGTCTCCGCTGCCCTCCATCCCCGAACCGGCTGCTCTCACGACAAGAAATGGCCGTTCAATCACACAACCCATGCGGTTCTTTTCATCCACCGTACACGATCGTGTAACCATGTTGACGCCCTTTTCTGTTCCCGAGAGGACCTCGCGAAGTTCCCGCTCATAGGCGCCTGTCATGGACAAGCATCGTTGTCTATCGTTCTTGATAACTTCGGAAGGATGAATGCTGAGAAAGGGAGAATCTCGGCAGGGTCCAAACCACCGAACCGATAGATTAGAACAGGTCCAGCCCGAAGGGTCATTCATCATGCTGGTCTATGTGAGGACGGAAGATTTCCGTATGGCCTATCACTTGCTGCGCGTTTTGCAAGGTATCGGCATCACTCCTGTCCTCGTCGATCATGACCACAGTCTACCCGACCGTGATGCATGGTGGTTTGGAACACCTGAAGAAGTGAAGCAGCACGGGGGTCGCGGTGTCGGTGTCAATGTTGACACGGTAGACGAGGCTGTGAGCAGGTGGCTGAGGGTCGTGAACAAACTTGACAATATCGAGGAATTTCTCATCGGTATCGACCCTGGGCCACGGCCTGGATGTGCATGGTTTGGCGATGAAAAACTCCTTGGAAAATCGGTCCACGAATCCATTGAAGCGACCGTACGTGCTCTCATCGGGCACATTGAATCCTATGCCCCCCAGCGCGTGCTTGTACGCATTGGCCATGGCTCACCTTTGCACCGTGATCAACTCGTGAATGCATTTCTTCTTCGAGGCTATCCAGTCCAACAGGTGAATGAATACCGAACCAGTCAAGGGACGGCGAGGAATGCTCACGCGAATTCAGCATTGAAGATTGCTCGAATGCCCGGGCAACCGGTTGTTGAGTGGAGGGAAGTTGAACCCAGTGAGGGAGAAGTGAGAAACATCCAGCGTATCAGTCGGCGTCGCTCAAGAGGGTCGTTAACCATCTCCGCTCACCTAGCAAGACGGGTGAGTCAGGGTGAAATGACGTTGGATGAGGCCTTGGCCAAAGCGGGTTATTCCTCTTCAGGAACATCAACGGGTTGAGCCCATTTCCACTCAGGAGCACGACTGAGGATTCGCTTGAATACATTTTCAGTCACAAACGGTGCCAGCAGGACCACTGCAAGAAGGGTAAAAAGTGCGGTAAAGGAGGAATATGGGACATCTTGAGTTCCGTATGAATCCTCTCCTCCAATCATCAATTTCACGGTACCCAGCCATGGAAGTTCACCTCCTGCAACACCGAGAACCCAATCATCCCGAATAGGGCCAACAATGCCTGAGGGGCTGTGGACGCCGGAGGAGCCATTGGTGGCCTGTGCGCCCTGATCTACTGAGCATTTGTTGTTATCACCCAACGTGAGTATGCCTTCGTGAGTGGGCAACCATTGCCATACCACCAAATGTGACTCGACAGTGTACCTCTCGCCACTGTGAGCCGGGCGCTTGCAATCGTAGTATGCGGCTTGTTCACCGTCAAATTGGACGGTTACGTTGGCCACGTCCTTGACCGGTGTCCCTGGAACACTCCAGGTCAATATACAACTTCCTCTTAGTCCATCACCCGCTATGCGCTGTTCGTCATAAACGGCCTGTTCTGGACAAGGATTCTCTGCCGCTCGGTCCGGGGGCGTTGTCTGTTCTGCAACGACACGAAGGATTGCTCGATGAATAATAGGCGTGCCCTCTTCTCCATTCTTTGCGTAAATGATTACGTCACCTTCCATTCCATGACGTTCATAGCCGTAGGAACGATGTTCTTCATCAGTTGCTTCAGCGAAGGTAACGATGGTAGATGCAGGTTGGTTGTGAACCAGAATGAGGTCGCCTGCATCGATGCTTCCGATTTCACCCTGCTCTTCATGAATCATTGATTTTGATTCCACAACGACCAGTGGGGGCATGGAGCCAGTATGAATGAACATCGCTCCGACCAAACAGGCGATCATGCCCACGGCCAAAAGAAGTTCAAGCATCAGCGACCGCAACGGGTCGTGTCCGTCCACCCTTGTTGCCTCCAATTCACCGTCGGATGCCTCTGCTATCAAGGAATGCCTGCCATTGTTCCAAATGGCCCGCACCTAAGGCTTGAGCCGCGAGATCGCCATCGGCTTTTTGTCGTCGCAATTCAGCAGTAGAGCGCAATTCCTTGATTTCTTCAAGCGTTAGCACGTGTCCTTTGAATCGAAGGTATTCGGGGAAGGAAAAGAGAAGAATCGCAAGGGCGAAGACTGCTCCGACCAGTGCTGGCCCCGTATACGCTCCCCATGTGACGTGATTTTGTAAGAACAGAACTTGGTAGCCACAAAGCAAGAGGAAAACAGCGCTTGAGGCTGAGGCAATAGCGGTGATAGCGTACTGATTTCCGTGTTGTTTTGCCCACAGCCGACTCAAAAACGAACCCTCTTCTGCCACCTTCTCACCGTTAACAGGCTGACCTTTGGAAGTATTCAAACCTCGCTTTGGTTGTGTTTACCATCAAGTTCTATCAGTGCCCGTAAGGGGTATCATTCAAATGTAATGAAAAGCATCACTGGTTGTCTTGGGTTGATACTTATGCGTCTTGCAATGTTCCTTACGCTCCTCTTTGTTCTATCAACGCTCTCGCCGTTGGCTGCGGGAGCAACCACTGAAACTCAATTCAAAGACGGTTCAACTTCCTACGAGCACACCTTTTCTGGCAGTGGAAACGGGACTGCTGGTATTGTGTCCATCCCATACGGAGCCGAAGTGACGTCAGCCCAATTCAATATCCGAGGTGATGCGAGTTCGACCAGTTGGACGAATTTCACCACCAATGACCACTACGGCGGCGTGGGCGATACCGATTATACCAGCTCCAATGCTGGTTCACCATCGCCCTTTACCACGGCACGACGAGATAACATCGATGTCAGAGGTCAAACCGCCTATCTCAAAGGCAACCCCACCGAATTTACGCCACGCTTTTCCAGCACGTCTTCTGTGAGCACCCTCGGCAGCGCCCATCTCAACACCACGGGAGAATTTGTTGCTTTGGGCGATCAAGGCTACACCAGCCCGACCAAGAAGTACGCTGACCGAACCGTTACGGGTGGTAGTTGGGGATATACCGGGGTGGTCGTTCCTGCAATGGATGATGAGATTCACGTGATGAGCTACACCAGCAGTTCAGGCTCACTCACACAAGTTCCGACCATCATGCGCTACAACTCGACAACCAATGCATACCTTGGCACCGCTTCCTTCGCAACTTCAAGTTGTGGAGGAACTTCTGCGACCTACTACATGTATGATGCAGACGTGTACAACGGTAAGGTCTACACCGCCCACTGGTCTTACTACGAAGTCAACCGATGGAGTGTTGGTGCAAACGCTGCAGGCAACATTGTATGGACTTGTGAAGCAAGTCATAATTACGGATATCCCAATTACATTTCGGGAGTTGATTTTGATGACAATACGGGAAGAATGTACATTGGCGTTTACGAGACCAGCACCAATAATCACTATCTCAAGGAAGTCAATCCAGCCTCCCCGACGGTCATTAACGGTACGTGGCTGATGACTTCAACATCGTATTACTATGATTACGGAGCAGGTCTTTCAGTCAGTTTGCCAAACGTGATGTACAATATTTACTACTACCAATCCACCTACAAGAGCATTCACTACCATTACACCATGACGTCCAACGGTTTGTTGACGTCTCAAGGTGAGCGTACGATGCCTGGAGGAGGTCACTACGGTATGACCGATCTTGCCGAAAGTCACGAGGTTTACTTCTCATGCCACTGGGCGAGTACGAGTTATTGTTCACAGGGCCTTCGTAAGATTCACACCTACGGGGACGGTGCTCATTATGACGTTCGCACTCCATCGGTTACGAGCCAAATGATTGTTGGTCAAACCACCATGACCAGCCGAGCCATTGATACCGTTTCTCTCAAGGGCGTCTTCGGTTCTCTGCCTTCCGGCACCAGTATTGACGTTGATATCTCGAACGATGGTGGCACAACTTGGCGTTCCGCCAATGTCGGGCAAAAAGTCACCTTCCCCAGCACTGGCAATTCAATTGTCTGGCGAGCAACGCTCAATGGAACGAGTGCGAAATCACCCGTTCTGGGTGACGTCGTGCTTTCATACACGACATCTTACCAAACAAGCGGCTATTATTACGCCTACCAATACATCGGTAGCGGTACAAAAACAGTGGTTGCTGCAACGGTAAATTGGAGCGAAACAGGCCCCTCGTCGACCTCGGTGATCGTCAACGTGGGTTACGGCGCGAGCAGTACTGCATGCGATACTGGGAATTCAGGCGTCGCTTCGTTTAATTCACCCAACCAAACAAAGCCGATGACGGGAACGAGTTATTACTTCTGTGTACGAATTGCACTTTCTTCAAGTTCCTCTTCAGCCACGCCATCGATTTCTGGCTTGACCATCGCACTCCATTCGAATGCACCATCCGAGCCTGGAATTGATATCGCTGGTAAAAATGCGTTCAAGTGGCCAGCTCAAAACGGAGCCCTCCTCGGCCCGTTGACGGTGACCAGCACACAGACCGGGAATTCTCTTGTTAGCGAACTCAACAACGCGATACCCGATTCAGGCGCAGGTATCATGGACATCCAAATTGATCTCACGTCGGCCACATCGGGAATTTTGACAATTCAATCCTTCCAAATCACCTACGTCATGCAGACCGTCAATTTGGATATTGCAATACCAGAAGGCGAAGTACTGCACGAGCGAATCACGCCTTACGAAGTGGTCACGCGTCACATTATTGGTGAAGATGCAAACACCATGATGAGTGCAGAACTCACCCTCCTCACCAACTCCATGGCCAACAATCCAACTCTTTCTTGGCAATACGGCGATGTCTTCCCTGACCCGAACGACCCCGGGCAATACATCGAAATGGACCCTTCTTCCTATTCGGTAGAAAGCAACGGTATCTTGGAGATTCACTGGAAGTTCTTCGTCACCAGTGAATTCCCCGACCAGAACAACGTCCGTTTCCGTACGGGCTGTCTTGACGATAGTGGATCTGCAGGATACGCCCCCACCCCACTCTTGTCTGACAACGGTCTGAGCGTTAACCGCTCCTTCGGCCTCGGTTGGCTCAACGTGCGAGATAACGACGGCGAAATCACCCATCAAGACATCCCTGACGGCTCGTGGGTCGCAGCGGGTGAGCAGATCCACTTTGTCGGCGCCATGTGGTTCAAGGATACCGAAGATGCGCCCAAGGACAGCGCCTTTGACGTTCGAGTTTCACGCAATGGATACGTCGAAAGCACTGCCCGAGATACGACCAACAACAACGGCTCGTTCTTCGTCTCCATTGACCTACCAGCGATTGATGTCGAAGACGGCCTTACCTACGAAGTTCAAACATATAACGAACGAAACCCCGACCACGTTCAGCAGCCTAACGCAGAATGGCGACGCACCTTCCTCGTTGATGCAACACATCCTGAACGCAAAGCAGTATCTCCAGTCGATGATGCCTATGAGGCTGCTTCAAACGATCAAATGGTTCAAATCCTCATCGATGACAAGGTGGGCCATCCAATGGAATTGGACCTCAAGTATTGGGTTGAGGCCGACCATGACATGAACCGTAACGGTGAGGCAGACCCTGGGGAATACGTTTCCAAGACGGTCACCAACACCACAGATGCTCGCTCAAAGTGGTTCATTACCACCATCGACACCTCTCGTAATCCGAACATGGGTCGCGTTTCCTACTTCTGGGACGGTGGAGATCAGGCCGGTAATCCACTGCACTTCACCGCCATCAATGACGATGACGAAGTATTGATTTTCGAGTCCTCCGAAGGCTTCCTTTACGATGACGCCACCTTCCGAACCCGAAAGGATTCGTCGGCTGTGTTCACCGGTTTGGAATGGGTCGGTCACGAGGATAATGAAGCAGTCTTCGCAGGAATGGAACAGAGCATCAATCTCGGTTTCATCGATGCAAACACGGTGATTGACTTCGAATACATCTCGCTGGTCTTCGACTTTGAAGGGCCCAACCCAATGCGAGACGCACAAGCCATCTCCTATTCTGGATTGAACAACACCTTCTGGTCCGATTCACCCTACATCCATCTGCTCCCAACAAGCAACATGATGGAAACCACCAATGAATCCGGTTTGCCCTGGATCATGCTTGAATTCAACTTCAAATTCAGTTGGGACTGGCCTGATGAGGAAATGGGCGACGTTGCTCTCCTGTACAAGGAATTGGGCAACAAAGATCCGTCACGTATCCTTCTTTTGGAACACACCTTCCGAGTTGAAAACGACCTCATGCTCTCTCCAACCGATTTCACTGTTGAAGACATCAGTGAACCACGCACAGGCCCTGTTGCAGACGGTAGCCGAGTCCGCAAGGACGACCGTTTGGCATTTACCGGCCGTGTGGTCTACGAAGGCAGTCAAACCCCAGCTCCTCGCGACGTCGGTATTCTTGTCGAGGTCTTTGACGGTGCAAAATTATGGTCTGACGGTTCCTTGACCAGCGATGGTGGTTACGCAGTTGAAGTGCCACTTTCCGCCGCATCCTCGCTCCAGTCATCTCCCTCACGAACATGTTTGATTTCCATCACGAACATTCCCGGTCGTGGAGAAGACATGACGGGAACATTGGTGTCCACGACCCTGCAAGTTGTCGTCGACGATGCTGCACCTCGTGTGACGCGTCGAATTGCACCATTGAATGTCATCGATATCTCCGCAAATAATGACATGAGTCAAATCAGCGTTGAATTCCAAGGCACTGAAGACGCTGACCTAACAGGTTCCAAACAAATGGTTCACTGGGTGATGCGAGACGCTACTCGAACCATGACCATTGGAGCAGGTTCAACCCTTCTGGGCATGCAACAAGACGATCAGAACGTGTTGTGGACCGGAATTGTTGACATTACAGCGGGCGGAACCATCGTGCCCAAGGCTGGCGATTTCGTAGGATTCTATGTTACGGGTTATGATGCAGCAGGCAACCAATTCCCCGTTGTGTCAAACTCCGAAGCGAGCCCGATTCCAGAATTGGCCGTTGACGATACGGACTTTGAACGTCAGTGGGTTCGCTTGGGTGCCGTTGGACCTGAATTGCGCGTCCAAAACATCGCACTCAGCGACGATCACATCGCTCCAGGAGCCAAGGTCGACATCACTGCAGACATCATCAATGCGGGCGGAAATACCTCGCTTCAATTCAAGGTCTCTTTCTATGCAGGCTCTGCTGAAAAACCATTTGAAACCGTGCGAGTTAACGGCATGGAGGCTGGCGAAATCCTCCCTGTTGAGGTGCGATGGACATCCACCGAAGTCGATCGTGTCCGTGTTGTGGTCGATTCGGAGAATGAAATACCCGAAGCGAATGATTACGACAATTCCGCTGAGCACACCGTCACCATCGCATACGGTGAATACTTTGGCTGGTTTGATTCAATCCGCGAGCAACCACTCGCTTGGATGTTTATCTTGCTGAGTATTCTTACCCTCGCAGTCGTCTTTACGGTGGCAACCAAGACATCGATTGATTTCGGCGAAGGTGCCTTTGCAGAAGACGATGAAGATTGGGAAGATGACGACGACGAGGATGAGGATGGTTACGATGACGACGATCCTGATGACGACGACTGAGTTCCAACATCAGTCCACGCCCTAAGCCAAATGCTCAAGAAGAGAAGGGTGTGCCTTCTTCATAGAGGGTGGGGAGAGTATGTCGCACGTGTTTTCGACCCTCCATCCCTCACTCACCGAGGCCCTTGACGAAAAGGGATGGGAGCCGACACCAATTCAGGAACTCGTTCTTCCCGACATCATAGCCGGTCACGACCGAGTCATCATCGCTCCAACGGGTTCAGGAAAGACCATGGCTGGCATTTTGCCGCTCTTCCACCGATGCTTGGTTGAAGGCTGGCCTTCACTTTCCATTCTCTACATAACTCCGCTTCGTGCCTTGAATCGTGACGTTGACCGACGTCTGCGAGAGTTGGCCGAAGCGGTAGGATTGACCGTTGATGTCCGTCACGGAGACACAACTCAAGCTCAGCGTGCCAAGCAAACGCGACGACCCCCGAATCTCTTGGTCACCACTCCAGAAACGTTTCAGCTTATGTTCAGCGGAAAGAATCTGCGAGCCATGCTCAGCAGCGTTCACGCAGTGATTATTGACGAAGTTCACGACCTTGCAGCATCAGAGCGAGGATGGCAGTTGAGTCTTGGTTTGGAGCGTCTTGAAGCGCTTTCTGGACGCCGACTTCAACGCCTGGGTCTTTCTGCGACGGTCGGAAATCCACAACAGGTCGCTTCCTGGCTCTCTCCAGGAAAAGGGCAGCCACTGATTGCAAGCGGGCAGCGAGACACCTTGTTGACAGTTGAATCGCCAACACCGCTCCCAGAAGACGAAATTGGGGGTGTTGAGTTGGCTCTCAGCCCTCGTCAGCATGCCACTTATCGCCATCTTTGTGATATTTTACGAACCGAAGCACCGTGCTTGATTTTCGTGAACAGTCGCAGCGATGCTGAAACCCTTTCATCGCGATTGCAAACGATGGCACCGGATTTGAACATCGGTGTGCATCACGGTTCATTGGCTGCTGAAACAAGGCAGGAAATGGAAGATAAATTACGTGCTGGCGAACTGGAGGGTCTGGTATGCACTTCCAGCCTTGAATTGGGTATTGACGTCGGCAGTATTCGGCGAATTATTCAGGTACACTCTCCAAAATCTGTTGACCGCATGCTTCAGCGCGTAGGCCGTGCTGATCACCGATTGGGAGGCCTTGGAAGGGGACACATCCTTTCATGGGACAGTGACCACTTGACGGAGGCAGCAGTGATTGCACAACGTTCCATGGCGGGAGCGATTGAACCTGTTGAATGGCGTCCTCGGCCCGGCAGCATCGCAGCCAATCAACTCGTGTTAATGGCGCACTGTTTCAAGGCAGTGAGCATTGATGAAGCCACAGAAATTATTGGGAAAGCCCCCCAATTTGAAGGTTGGAACCGAACGGATACCGAAGCCCTTCTCTTGGTACTAGCAGAACGTTGGATTGTCCGCTTTACACCCACACCCAGCGAATTGCCTTGGTACCGTTGGCCAAAGGCAGTGTATGCGGTGGCGCGAGACGAAGCACAAAGCCGCGGTGAAGAACTTCCAGAGGAATTACCGCTCTATTCAGTGCCCGATGAAAGCATTCCCAGAGCATATACGGAGCGAACGGTTGATGTCCCCAAACGGTTCGCAAAAGGCTGGTTTTCATCCGCAGGACGGACACGAGAATGGGTTTCCCACCATCTCTCCATGATTCCTGACAAGCGAACCTACCGTGTACGAGACGCAGTCACACGCAGAAGTCTTGGGAACGTCGACGAGGCCTTTGTCCTGAGCCTCAACGATGCTGGCGAAGATGACGATGGTACGCCTCGTCGTTTCGTCATTGCCGGCCGAACCTGGTTGATTGTTGATGCAGACCCGGAACAATCTGAATTGTTGGTAACACCGGTCAACGACCATGGAAAAGCCCCTCAATGGCTTGGTGAATTGCCACCAGTGCCCGAATCGGTTGCGAGAGATGTTGGTTACCTTCGCCACCTGGTGGCTGCTGATCTCGGTTTGCTTCCCGATCCCGAAGCACCTGATCTTGATCCCCTCGGGCTTGTTCCACAACGAAGGGCTCAACTCGTTGACTACCCGCTTGATGACCAAGCAAAAAGCATGATCGCAGAGGTAATCACCGCTCACGTTGAAGCGACAGGTCATCTGCCTACGGACCGTGTCTTAACGGTCGAAGAACGCGATGACGCCATCGTCGTCAATTCCTGCCAGGGCTCAAAAATTAACGAAGCCCTTGGGAATTTTCTGCTCGCAATGGCCTCAACGAAATCGGGTAGTTGGGGAAGGCTGATCGTCGAACCGACCCGTATTGCTCTTCAGGTTTCGGATGTCCGTCCGGAAAACATCGTGACATGGTTGCTTGAAACACCTCCCGATGCCATTGAGCATCTGCTCAGTATTACTGTGCCGAATTCACGGCAAGTACGTTGGCGTTTTGCTCAAGTCGCCAAGGTGTTCGGGGTACTCCGGCATGGAGTTGACCCTCGCCGAATTAACCTTCAAGCATTGTTGCGTAAATATCGAGGGACCGTGGTCATGGAGGAAGTGCTTTCCAAACTCTTCCACGAGCGCATGGACGTACGAGGAGCATCAGATGTGTTGAGTGGTTTGCAATCAGGCGTCCTCAAGATTCACGTCACAGCACGCGGTCCTATCGGCTTGTCAAATCGAACTCAGGACGACATGTTATTGCCAAATTGGGACAATGCAGCACTTCGAGAGCGACTCAAGTTGCGATTAACCAACGAGCGGGCAGTGTTGTGCTGCCTGCGATGCCAGGCGATTCGTCGTTTCCGAATCGCTCGTTTCCACGCCATGGAAAAGCCAGGAACTTGCTTGAAGTGTGGTGGAAATCGATTGGCCGGTGCACGAGAAGGTCTGCTGGAGATGCTTGAAAAATGGGTAAAATCAGAGGATAAAAAGGACCAGGCCAGGATGTCGAAGAACGCTGATATCATCGCCAATCGTGGAATTGAAGCGATCATCTGCCTCATGGGAAGGGGCATTGGTGAGGCAACGGCCAATCGCTTGCTGGCCAAGGCCTCACCGGGTGACGAGGACGGTTTGCTTCAAGCAATACATCACGCTGAGGTAGAATATGCTCGAACGCGTCGGTTTTGGAGCTCATGAATACATCATTCCGAAGCATCCATCACACCCGAAAGGCTTCATCGGAAAGAGAACGGCCTACGGGAAATTGGAAAAACAAATTTGACAATCCATAAAAGTCATAAATAAATTTCACAACACTCAATCATGACAAACAGTGCCTCACGTATGGCCCTCATGCTTGCCATTGTCCTTTTCATGGTGCCCCTTTCGGGCTGTGTTAGCGACGGTGTTGACGGAATGAATGGTGAGGCCGGTTCGGAAGGTCCTCAGGGTCCTTCTGGAGCCGACGGTGAGGACGGTTTGCCTGGCGTGAACTGAACCAATGGAACCAATGGAACCAATGGAACCAACGGAACCAATGGAACCAACGGAACCAATGGCACCCCGGGTCCAGAAGGTTTCACGACCCTCATCATCGCTTTTGAGGAGTCAGCGGGCATGAATTGCGAAGTCGGGGGGACAGGCCTTCACATCGGAGTTGACGACAACGCTGATGGATACCTGACCGTTGAGGAATTCGACCAGACAAGATATGTGTGTCACGGCCAGGTCGGCGCCAATGGAACCACCACGACCTCCATGCTGAGCGCCGTTGAGAAACTAAGCAAATCATCGGGATGTCCAGCAGGCGGCCGTGTGATGCTGTATGGATTGGACAACGGCGATAACGGCGGAATACCTGCCAATGGTCTCCTTGAAGCGGGTGAAATTGACGACCAGACTACCTACTGCAGTACACAACGAATAGGCCTCGTTGACGATGTAGTTCCCGGCGAAAATGGTTCTTTTCCGCGCTCCTACCAAGGAATGAAATTAATTGTCGGAGATACCATGTTTTACAGTGCCAATGACGGCATTCATGGTTTCGAACTCTGGGCTTATGGCTTGACGACTGACAAAGCATGGATGGTCTCAGACATCCGAAGCGAAGAAAACGGGAGTTTTCCGGGTTACTGGCTAGGTATTGTTCATGAAGAAATCATCTATTTCGACGCTTGGACAGACACTCACGGCAGAGAATTGTGGGCTCACAACACGGTCACTGGATCAACGTGGATCGTTGCCAACCTCCAACTTGACAACCCATTCCCATCGGGAAGTAATCCCGGAGATGACATTGAAATCATGTACGGTGACTTTCTCTATTTCTCTGCTTTTACCCATCAATATGCAACCGAACTTTGGGCTTCCGATACAGTATCTCACATGACTTGGCTTGTGAAAGACATCCACATGGGAAGTTCCTCCAACCCTGGATGGTTCATGCACTTCATCTACGAAGATGTTCTTTACTTCACCGCACGTGATTTGGGCAACGTGCATCAGCTTTGGGCTCACAACCAGTCGAACGGAACGACATGGAAAATCGCAACCTCCGGAGTGGAACTGGATGGAGTACAAACCAACCCGGGCCAATACATGCACCACCTCGTAGGGGATACGCTCTACTTCGATGCGAACATTGCAGACATCGGTCGAGAATTGATAGCATACAATTTCCAAAACAAAACGGCTTGGCTCGTTCTTGACCTTGCGCCTGGTTTTGATTCAAGTGACCCGGGCATGCACATGTCGTACGTGATGGGGGATCAGTTGATTTTCGATACTGCTGGTGGTAATGCATGGGTGCATGATACCTCAAACGGGTCAACATGGGTGATTGCAGGCTTCACAGGAGGAAGTCTCGGCGAAAATTTCACAGAAGTTGCGATTGGTGACACCTTCTTTTTCCAAGCGAACGAGGGAAGCAGTGATTCGGAACTTTGGGCCTACAATACAGCCAATGGGACGGTATGGATGGTCGCTGACCTCGAAAACGGATATGGCGGCAGTAGCCTTGGAACGAACATGGTCGTTGTGATAAACGATATCCTCTACTTTGACGCAACCACACATGATTCCGGACGAGAGTTGTGGGCTCACGACCCCTATGACGGGTCAACGTGGCTTGTTGTCGACATATCAAAGGGGAATGCATCGCACACGGGTCCTGATTTGGACAGCAACCCGGGAAGCCAATTCTGGTTGGTTCACGGCGGGAAATTATTCTTCAATGCTCATGATGAACTCCACGGTTCAGAACTTTGGAACATGTGGTTTGAACACACCGTTTCCTACGAGGCATGAATCTGTTGCTTACAGCCGATTTCGGTTTGACTCCTTCCCCATCCAAGTAAACCAATATAACCCCTATCTCAAAGGGTTATGTTTATTGGGGGGTGCTTTGTGGCGTACCCCATGGGCAAGAAAGTAAACATATGGCTTGATGAAGCAACCCTGCGATTGTGGGAAAAAATTCCCACTGGTGAGCGTAGCTCGATCATCAAAGGAGCAATTAGAAGCAATGCAAGCAGTGAAATGAAGGATCCAAAAACGAAGATGATCAACATGAAATTAGCACAATTATCAACCATAGATATGGAACTTGAAAATCTGCAAATGAAACGTACCATGATACAGACCGAACTTGCGAATTTGCGGTCAGGAGAAGAAGTGGTGAAGATCTCGAAAGAAAAATTCTGGAATACTATTGAGCGTAGAGCTGCTGTTTACATGGAACATGAATCAGTGTACACCTCATATTCAGGTAAATCAGCATACTCAATATTCAATTTGGTCAAGGATAAAATATACATCAGCAATCGAAGAACAGGAAGAACCAATTCCAATTTTTCTAAACGAACAACAAATCTCGCCATTGACCGATTAATCGCGCATGGGGGGAAAATCCCTGTGGGGCAATTCATTCCCGTCAAGATGCATGAATATACGGTGGTGTCGTTGCATCCAAACTTGGTCGAAAAAGATGGTTTTGTTTGTTGGATTCAAGAAAATGTAATTCCTGTAACTGAAGAAATGATCCCTCAACATAATGGTGAGATGCCACCGGAAGAATGGGTTTCAACCGATAATTTTCTGGCAGCGCTGTTGGATGGAAAAAAGGTCTTGATTGGACAGGGCAGAAAGATTGTAATTTTCTTCCGTGAGCAACACCCCCGTTTCGGTGTTGATGAGAATCCTGAATATCCGTGGCAAACTAAGTATTGGAAGTGGATTGGTCCAGGAATGCTGTACTGGGGGCACGATTCTGCAACTCAGAAAGTTGTAACATATCCCTTGGAATAGAAAGAACGTACTGACTCAATTCCTACGACTCAAAGGGTAGCCTCAACGCTAGAGGCATTACAGGCAAACGTCGAAGGCAATGGCAAGGTCAGTTCGTGAAGCGAACGATTAGCCATACATTTCATACCAATAGAGTTGATTTCCCCTTCCCAAGTAAATGGGGAACAATGCCGTGGCATAGGAATTAGATTCTAAACCGATCCCGTATCATAGACACGGCAAATCATTTTTCATCCGTTCAAGGTAGGTCACTAACTTCACTAACCAACTTGAATTTCACGCCCTCTTTCCCATGTAGTCATCTTCGTATTTTTCGAACAATGTTCTGTCACCAAGGTCCACGTTCATGAAAGGTATAAACCGAGTTCACAGGTGGCATTGTCATGGACAACTTCGAGTACCTCACTGTCTCGTATGTTCTCATTACCGGCATCGGGATGTCTCGGTTGTTTGTATCGCTGGGAACGATTGTCGAAGAGAGAGCTGTCTTGAGAGGGGATGATCGGCCGCAGTTTCACTGGATGTTGACGACGTGGATTCTGTTGCTCCTAGCCATTATCACGTTGTCTTGGCATGCCTTCTACAAGTGGAACCTTGCGTATGATGATCCACAATCTCAACTTTCCCCATTCTCCACCCTCGCCTTGACATTGCTTGCTGGTTGCTTTTACATTCTCATGGAATTGCTGTCTCCCGAAGCTTCCGAAGACGGGAAAATCGACATGGAACGCCACTTTCTATTGATTCGTCCACACCTTGCACGCTGGGTGACTGCTTCGATGCTGGCCATGATTTTGGTCTTCTTGACATTCAGTCACGATGTCACAGGGAGTTTCACTGAAGTGTATCGCATCAGCACCGCAGCACAACTCGGTTTGCTCGTGAACATTGGTTGGATCATCCTGGTCACACCGTTGTACTTACCTGCCCAGCAATGGCGAGATTTAGCGGTGATGTTGACCGGTTTTGGAATGGTCGTGGGCATGACATTGGGTACGCCAAGCTACTCCTTGATTCAGGACGATCCCGATCTTGACGGTGTCCTCAACATCGATCTTTGTGAGGATTCAGACCTCTGGTTTTGGGAAGAAGTGGATCAATTTGGATGCACCTTTTCCCAGTTAGACATGAACGGTAACGGTGTGATTGATGACGACGGTGATGGTGTGTACGATCGATTTGATGATTGCCCGAACACTGCAGCAGGAGATACTGTTAATGACGATGGATGCTCCATTCCGACAGGTGGTTAGATGGACGTAGGTGATGCATTTCTCTTTCTCCACATCGTGTGTGGCAGCCTCGCTCTTCTGACGGCAGGTCTTGCCTTCGTGACACAAAAAGGTCCTAAATTTCACGCAAAAGTCGGGCGTTTTTACGCCCTCGCTATGATGGGCGTCGGTCTTACTGCGGGTGGATTGTGGTTGTTGGGCAGTACAGATTTCCTTCTTTTTGTGGCCTTTTTTTCAACCTACATGGTTCTCGTCGGTTGGAGGCTCGGGCACAACAGGAAAGGAGCGGTGGCAAGGGTCGATCAGTTCCTTATTGGCATGGGCGCCGTTGGCACGATGGGCTTTTTCGTCATCTCGATTGACATTGCATTCCTTGGGAGTGGCCCTTGGGACGAAGGAGCAAGTTTCGCCATTGTAACATTCGTGTTTGCATGTATCTGTGGCGCACTGACCTACGTCCAACGCCTTTCTTTGGGGAACGGCGTTGCTCCCCGTGGCAAGGACCGAATCAGACTTCATGGCCTCTTTATGAGCGCAGGTACCATTTCAACCGTCACAGCTTTCTCGGTGACGGCGATCGGTGGCGGGATTGTCATCTGGCTTTTGCCAGCCGTGATTGGAACGCCGTTGATTGGATGGAATCTATCGGGCCTTCGAAGTGGGCGCGTACAAATTCCAAACGGATCAGAATCTGCCGAGATCGCTCTTGAACCTCTTTCGTGAGGTGCATGTCGGAACGGTACCCTCTGAGCGGATGCCTAGAAGGTCAAGTTGACGTCGATCTAGTGCAGGTTTCCCGGTACGAGCATCATTCTGACGCG